>Ga0206859_1009_pt1 | contig 55758 bp, 53 predicted proteins | sample Alteio_BWOrgCont_47_FD_152882 | JGI IMG/M metagenome (GOLD analysis project Ga0206859, IMG submission 152882) | Enriched cells from forest soil in Barre Woods Harvard Forest LTER site, Petersham, Massachusetts, United States -... | ecosystem: Environmental > Terrestrial > Soil > Temperate forest >... | reverse complement strand
CCCGACTAACATAATACGAAACGGTAGCATTACATCCCCTGCTTTTAATCCCTTTTCTTCCATAAGGGCTTTAAATTTCGCCTCGAATAGTGCTGTGTCAATAGATGCTTCGTTCCTCAGCATGACAAGTATAGTTTTAAAGAACTCATTTTTTGCTTCATTCCATTTGGGCACTACGGAATTAAGATCATATTCTGCAGGTATCTCAAAAAAGTACAAAGCCTGCTGGTAAAAATCGGTCAACAGCACACATCTTTCCTTTACAGCATCTATTACTTTAAGCAAGTATTCATCATTAGCAATGTTTATTCCCTTATCAGCGAACACCTCTATTACTTTCAGCTTTAAGCTTTCCGCTTTTTGCTTTTTTATCCATTCGGCATTGAACCATTTAGCTTTCTCAAAATCGAATTTCGCGCCCGCTTTACTTACCCGGTCGATAGAAAATTTCTCTACCAGCTCATCAAGCGAAAAAAGTTCATTATCCGTCCCATCGTTCCAACCTAACATAGCCAGCAGGTTAACAAATGCTTCGGGCAGAAAGCCCAATTCACGGAAGCCGGGCGTAAGCTCGCTTGTTTTCGGATCGAACCAGTTCATGGCATACACCGGGAAACCAAGTCGTGCGCCATCGCGTTTACTTAGTTTACCATGTCCGTCTGGCTTCAAGATCAATGGTAAGTGCGCCCATTGCGGCATACTATACTCCCATCCCAGATATTTCCACAACAATAAATGCACAGGCGCCGATGGCAGCCATTCTTCACCGCGAAAGGCATGGGTAATCTTCATTAAATAATCGTCGGCTACAACCGCTAAGTGATAAGTCGGCATCCCATCTGCTTTTAACAGCACTTTATCATCAACCTGGTTGGTATCAAAACTTACCTGCCCGCGTATCATATCGTTAAAGCTAACGGTTTCATCAACAGGCATTTTTATGCGGATCACATGTGGGATATGGGCATCCAACAACATATCTACCTCATGCTCGGGTAATGAAAGTGAATTACGTAAGGTGTTTCGGTAAGCATGCCCGTATTGAAAATTTGGTATCTCTTTACGATTACGGTCAAGTTCTTCAGCAGTGTCAAAAGCATAATAAGCATGGCCTTCGTGAACCAATCTTTCGGCATATTCGCGGTACAGCGCTTTGCGTTCGCTCTGGCGGTAAGGCGCGTAATGACCACCTGCTACAGGACTTTCATCAGGAGTCAAACCGCACCAGGTCAGACAATCCAAAATATATTTTTCGGCGCCTTCAACATAGCGGTTTTGGTCGGTATCTTCAATACGCAGTACAAAATCGCCGCCATGTTTTTTTGCGAAAAGATAGTTGAACAAGGCGGTGCGTACCCCGCCTAAATGCAAACCGCCTGTGGGGCTTGGCGCGAAACGAACCCTTACTTTTTTATCAGCCATAGTTCGGCAAAGATAAGTTTTAGTTTTTAGTCGGGAAGTCGGTAGAGTCGGAAAGTCAGTAAAGCAGGATTTTAGGATAAGAAATAAAAAATGCTGTAGTCCGTTAGTAGTCTTTCCGACTAAAACTATTTCTTTATTTTAGCAAACTTTCGGACTTTTCGGACTTCCCGGCTTTCCGACTAATAAAACATGAATCCGTACCAACAAAAACGAGCCTGGAAATATGTGTTGATAGCCTTTGCATTAATTATTGCAAGCGGCTCATTGTTTTATACCAGTTATTTGGTGAAGAACATTGCCCGGTCTGAGCGTACAAGGGCGCAGGTATGGGCGCTGAGTATGAAACAGATCATTACATCAGACGATAATGACTTTTTACCTTATGTTTTTGCAGTCCGTGACAGCTCGACTGTTCCGGCGATAGTTACTGATGAAAAAGGGGATTTTATCACTTCAAAAGGGCTCGACAGCACCAAAACATTTATTAAAATACCCGGTGCCCAGCCAAATGATAAAAATGCCAAACATTACGACCTGGGTTATTTTCAATCAGAGTTGAAATATATGGCTTCGGAGCATGAGCCTATTAAAATATTGCTGCCAAAATCGCTGCAGAGCAATGATAGCTACTGGCTCATATATTATAAGGATTCGCCGTTGCTGCAGAAACTGAAAATATTCCCCTATGTACAGCTTACCGTGATCGCTTTGTTTTTGATCGTGGCATACACGGCATTCAATTCGTCGCGCACCTCGGAGCAGAACCAGGTTTGGGTGGGTTTGGCCAAAGAAACGGCACATCAATTGGGCACTCCAATATCCTCATTAATGGCATGGGTGGAGTTGATCAAAGACAAGTTCCATGCAGAAAAGGACCCGCTAATGGCGGAGATGGAGAACGACATAAGGCGGCTGGAAATTATTGCCGACAGGTTTTCAAAGATCGGTTCCAAACCGAAATTGGAAGAGCATTCAGTATATGATGTGATCCGGGATTTTGTAGATTATTTCAGCGTTCGCGTGAGCCATAACATCAGCTTTGAAATTACAGGCAACCCGAACTTACATGCCGGCCTGAATGTGCCGTTGTTTGATTGGGTATTGGAGAACCTGCTTAAAAACGCGGTAAATGCCATTGAGGGTAAGGGCAAAATTAAGGTAGAGATAAACGCCAACAAGACAAAAAAGGGCCAGATACTGATAGATGTGAGCGATACCGGCAAAGGTATTCCGCGTTCAAAATTTGATACTGTTTTCCAGCCGGGTTATACCACCAGAAAACGTGGTTGGGGTTTGGGGCTGTCGCTTACCCGTCGTATCATAAAAAATTACCACGACGGCCTTATATTTGTACGCGATTCGGAAATTGGTAAGGGTACCACTTTCCGTATCGTATTAAAAAATTCGCAAAATGATAAAAAAACCGCAGCCTGACGAATACCCGGCCTACGCCACCGGCTATGTGAACAAAGTGCCGCCGGGCCCCGTACTGGAAATACTGGAATATTTAAAGGATAATACCTATAATTTCTTCGCCCGTATGACCGCCGAACAAGCTGATTACGCCTATGCCGATGGCAAATGGACGCTGAAGGAAGTTTTGGGCCACATGATAGATACGGAAAGAGTATTCGCTTTTCGCGCGCTCTGTTTTGCGCGTGGCGATAAAACACCCCTGCCGGGTTTTGAGCAGGATGATTATATGGCGAATGCTTCGTTCGACAATCGTAGCATACAAAGCCTTGCCAGTGAGTTTAAAGCTGTACGCGAATCGAACATGTTTTTATACAGCTCATTTACTGACGAACAAAGTTTGATAGTGGGTACAGCAAATAATAATCCGGCATCGGTACGTGCTTTAGTTTACATGACCGCCGGACACGAGCTGCATCATTTGGATATTGTGAAGGCGAAGTATATTTAGCCCCCCAACCCCCTGAAGGGGGAGCAATAAAACACAAAGGCGAAATAGATATCTACTTCGCCTTTTTTAGTTCACATGCATATAAGCTCCCCCTTCAGGGGGTTGGGGGGCTGCTTATTCCTTATCCAGCACTTGTTTTTTCTCGATCAAAAACGATACTAATAATCCCAGTCCGCCGAATACGGCTATCAGTGAGAAATATATAGCTGGGTTATCGCTGTCCGGGTTTAAGCTTGCAAGTACGGTATGATCAAGCATGTAGGCTATAAATAATCCCAAACCTGCACCTATCAATAATAATCCCCATTTTAAATTCTGGTAAGGTGCTGAGCGTGGTTTGTAGCTGCGGGGATCCATGCCGCGTTCTATCATTGCCATACGTTCGCGTTTTTGTAAATAAACGATCCCAAAGATCATTGCAAATAAACCTGTGCCTAACACCATTGGTATTAATTCGCCCAGTTGTGCTGTACCATTCATAATATTTTAATTTTTAGCTTGTTAATTTTTTTGTTTCAATACCCTAACCGGTGTATTTGTAAGCTATGACTACACGGTTTTTGATGAGGTTACAGGGTAGATGAAAAAAGTTTGCAGTAATTTTTCTTGTCATTCTGAGCACAGCGAAGAATCTTCTGCTAATGCAAGCGGCTAAGCGTATCGAAGAAGATTCTTCGCTACGCTCAGAATGACAAAGGTTTATAATATCTTTACAAAGGCTGTAACCTCTGCCGCTACCTTGTAGTCATAAAGCTATTATATGCAAAGCAGGCTTTCGGACATCGAATTGATAGATCAAACATTGGCGGGCGACCAGTCGGCGTATGCCGATTTGGTGAAGCGGCACCAGCGTTTTGTTTTTACCTTAGCGCTGCGCTTTGCCAAAAACCGTGAAGATGCCGAGGAAATAGCCCAGGATTGTTTCATCAAAGCTTACCGCTCATTGGAATCATTCCAGCGGCAGGCGAAATTTACTACTTGGTTATACAGCATTGTTTATACTACGGCCATGACATCGCTGCGCAAAAAACGATTGGACACGGATTCGATAGATAACGAAAATACTTTTATACAGGTAGAGAGCCAAAACAGTAGCTTTGATACAAATAATGCCGAAAACAGGTCGCGGTCGTTTTATTTGAACCAGGCTATTGAGCAACTATTACCCGACGATGCTATGATCATCACCTTATTTTATAAAGGGGAGCAGTCATTGGAAGAAATTGGCCAAACCATGGGCATGGAGCCCAACACCGTGAAGGTAAAACTATTCAGGGCGCGGCAGCGTTTGAAAGAAAAGCTGGAGCGCAACTTAAAACATGAGGTTAAAGAACTGATATGAATACAGCAGAAGAAAAACTCTGGAATTACATTGATGGCACCTGCACCCCGGCGGAGCAGGAGGCCATTAGATTGCAGCTTGAGCAGGATACAGCCTTCGCGGCCAAATACCGGGAGTTGTTATTACTTAACAGCGAGTTCTCGGCAATGGAGCTGGATGAGCCGCCAATGGCATTCACCTATAACGTTATCGAGGGCATCCGTAACGAGCAGGCTTTACAACCGCTGAAAGCAGCTATCAATAAGCGGATCATCAGGGGTATAAGCTTGTTATTCATCGGCATGCTGTCGGTTATATTGATATATACATTTTCAAAAGTATCATTAAGTACAGGCGGAACGGGTATAAATCTTTTTGCAAAATTTACTGTACCAAATTTTAGCAAATATTTTACCGGCCCTGTTATGCAGATCTTTTTGTTCCTGGATATTGTATTGGCTTTATATTTGGCAGACAATTACCTGCGCAAAAAAAGGATTACAAAAACCGACATAAGTGTTCAGCCGGGGGTACAACAAAATGACCACTAAGACAAACAATCCTATTTTTTAGGCGCCCTTATAAATTTTGAAAATTTACTTTATGCTTAGGTTAAGTTATTTATTCCAAAAAGGAGTAAAAAATGACAATCGATTGCGGCCTTTGGTATAATAATTGACATATAATTCATAAGCCTGGCATCCTTGCCGGCTTAATTGTGATAAGGTTTAGGTTGAAAGTCGCCCGGAGCAAGTCTTGGGCGGCTTTTTATTATTTAATGCCGATCGTGTAACATCCACTGGTTATAAAAGTCTTAGTATCAATTCACAACCATATTTTTTAGTTTTAAACCAATTTGTTATGAGAAAGCTAATTTACCTTACTGTAATGCTGCTGGCTTGTGCAGTTTTGAGAACACAGGCACAGCCACGGATCCCCGGAGCAAGCACTACGCAAACTATTTCGCAGGATTTTGGACTCGGCAAAATTATTATTACTTATTCACGCCCAAACATTAAGGGCCGCAAGATATTTGGCGGCCTGCAGCCCTACGGCGAAGTTTGGCGTACAGGCGCTAACTGGGCGACTACTATCACCTTTACCGAAAATGTAATTATTGAAGGCAACAAAGTGCCTGCCGGTGAATACAGTTTTTTCACCATCCCGGGGACTGACGAGTGGACAATAATTTTGAATAAAACCTTTAAACAATGGGGGGCTTACTCTTATAAACAAGCTGACGACCTGTTACGCTTTAAAGTAAAGCCAATGACGATGAACGAAAGCGTGGAAAGCTTTGCGATACAATTTGCAAATGCTACAACAAAATCAGCCGACCTGCATTTGATGTGGGAGAATACAAATGTGCCGATCCATTTTGATACGGATGATGACGCGCAGATAATGGCGAATATTGATACCCTGATGCAAACCGACCCGAAAAAGAATGCTTTTACATCCATACAATATTATTACGAGAACAATAAGGATATGAAGAAGGCATTGGACTGGGCACTGACTGCTGAGAAAGGCGATCCAACAGCTCCGTACTATGTGGTATGGGAAGCACGTGTCCGCCTGAAAATGGGCGATAAACAAGGTGCCATAACAGCGGCCCAAAGAGGCGTTGACCTGGCCCGCGCCCAAAAAGATGATGAATATATGCGGCTGAACCAAATGGTGATCGATAAGGCGAAAATGTAACAGCTTTAGAAGCCTGCAACTAAAGCCGACGGGGCATACCGTCGGCTTTTTATTTTTTAAGCGGATTTGTTTAGCTTTAGAAAATAAACCTCACAAGCCATGACACCAAGAACTTTTTGGGCTATCCTGATCAAAATATTAGGCGTTTACATAATTTTGGAATCAATAACTTCTATACCGATATACTTAGTCAATATATATTCCTTTTTCACTTCTTTTACATCTTCATTTCAACAAGTTGAAAATCCTGCTGTTAATTATATTCAAGCGGCATATATATTATCCGTTATCATAATTTATGGGTTGGTGTTATACTATTGTATTTTTAAAACTGACAGCATAATAAATAAGCTGAAACTTGATAAGGGATATGATGATGAACACTTAGAATTTAATATTCACAGGTCAACTATCCTAAAGATAATCATAATGGTGACAGGCGGATTATTGATAACCGAAAGTTTTCCATTGCTATGTAGCCATATCTTAAATTATGCACAAATGGCAAAGAATTATAATAGAATTATAGATGTACCGGCATCTAAATATATATTAATCACGTCAGTACAGGTATTTATTGGTTATTTTATGCTTACCTGTAGCCGCATGATCATAAACTTTATCGAAAGGAAAAGAAGGGAGCCGGTGATTAAAGACGTGCAGGATTAACAAACTTTTTGTCATTGCGAGGAGGTACGACGAAGCAATCTCGTAACTGTGCCTATTCGTCATGTATTCGACGAGATTGCTTCGTACCTCGCAATGACAAAAATAATTATATACTGATCACTATCTTCCCAAATTGTGAAGAATTTTCCATTTTTTGTATAGCCTTTCCGGCATTGACCAATGGGAATACCTCATCAATTACCGGGATAATTTTATGTTCATTCACCAGGTCCAGCATTGCTTTAAAGTCATCCGGCGTACCCATCATAGTGCCCAATAATTGTAGTTGCCGGTAAAAAAATTTACGGCCATTTACAGCCGGAATATTCCCTGCTGTGCCACCGAAGATCACTATGCGGCCGCCGGGTTTGGCGAGTTCGATCAGTTTGACGAAACCGTCGCCTAAAGCGCTGTCTACAATTACATCAAAACCTCCCGATAGCTGCTGTAGCTGTTCTGCCCAATCCTGTGCTTTATAATTTACACCCGCTGCTGCCCCCAAATGACGCGCACGATCTAACTTATCGCCAGAACCTGATGTTACAAAAACCCGGCAGCCCGCAGCAACAGCCAATTGCAATGCCCAGGCCCCTGTACCGCCGCCTACTCCTGTTATTAAAACCTTATTACCTTTTGCTGCTTTTCCCTTGGTAAACAAAGCACGGTAAGTGGTTAACGCTGCCAAAGGAATTGCCGCTGCTTGTTCCCAGTTTAAGTGTGCAGGTTTTGGATACACTTGCTGTGCCTCTACCTTTACATATTCGGCAAGGGTGCCGTCTTCGGGCAGGCCCAATATTTTGAAAGTTCCCGCCGCCTGGAAGTTCGGGTCATCTCCCCAACCGGAAGATGGGTTGATGATCACTTCTTTATTCAGCCAATGTTTATCCTCATCACTGCCGACTGCGGTAACAATTCCTGCGCCGTCAGAACCCAATATGGTGGGATATTTGATGCCGCCATATTGGCCAACGGTGATCCAGTAATCGCGGCGGTTAAGCGCGGCGGCTTTGATCTTTACCAAAACTTCGCCGGGTTGCGGGATTGGCGTATCGACATCCTTATAAGCTACAGGTTTGTCGGCTGCTTCTAAAACTATTGCTTTCATAAACCATGTGTAAATAAAAAATGTCATTGCGATCCGCTGAATAGCGGAGAAGCAATCTCGTAGCTATGAATTTTCGCTATACATAGCTACAAGATTGCTTCGTCGTTCCTCCTCGCAATGACAAAGTTTAGTATTAGGGGTGGCTATACTTAAACAGCCTTGCTATACAATTCTGCTACGTGGTTCCAGTTGATCACGTTCCAGATAGCGGTTAAGTATGCCGGGCGCAGGTTTTGATATTTCAGGTAATAAGCATGCTCCCAAACGTCGATACCTAAGATTGGCGTGCCTTTTACTTCGGCAATATCCATTAAGGGGTTATCCTGGTTAGGGGTTGAGCATACGGCCAGTTTTTTATCAGGCGTAACAATTAACCATGCCCATCCTGAACCGAAACGGGTAGCACCTGCCTCGGATATCTTGGTTTTCAATTCATCAAACGAACCGAAAGTGCTGTTGATGGCATCGGCTAAGGGGCCTGTTGGTGAGCCACCGCCATTTGGCGAGAGCCATGTCCAAAACATGGTGTGGTTATAATGTCCGCCGCCGTTGTTTCGTACCGCAGGCGGGTATTTAGAAATATTGGTAATGATCTCTTCAATACTGAAATCAGCATCGGGTTTGCCTTCCAAAGCTTTGTTCAGGTTGGTAACATAAGCTTGGTGGTGCTTGCCATGGTGAATTTCCATGGTCAGTTTATCAATATGCGGTTCTAATGCATCGGTGGCGTAGGGTAACGCCGGTAGTGTAAATGCCATAATTGTAAGTTTTTAGTTTTTGAGATAGTACCCGACAAATATAATGTTTGAAATATGGTTTTTGTTCTAAATTAATGTCATGTTTTTGTTGGAGAATGTCCATGGGTGGAGATTGAAGCATTTTGTCTGAACCATGATTTTAGGGATTGAAGGATGACCTTGATTATTTTTTAGTTTGGCAATTTTTTATTTGAATACATATCCACTCCGACTGTTTTTTTAATCATGGTTATTGTTCTATCCCAAAGTAGAGGACCGACAAATATTACTTTATCAATGTTTTGGTTTTTTATTCTTATCCGCCAAAATGATAGGTTCTGTGTTTGTGTTTGATAATAGATCATAGTTTCACAATCAGTTTTGTCATCACATAGATAAAACATATCAGTCCGGGTATTAAACCAGCCTGAACTTACTCTACCATCGGGCCAACCAATACCTATCATTCTCCCACTTAATATCCATAAAAATAAGCCCAAGCTTAAAAAAACAGACTTTATAACTGTAGGCTTTTTTAGATAGATAAATAGCAGCAATCCGAAAATTACAAGGAAAATCGTTGGGTAAAGAACTGGAAGTGACGCAAAGCTCATCAATGAATCTATACTTCCTCCATCCAGGTTAGGTGTATCTGGCAAATAACCCACTCCAGTTAACATTACCATTAAAATGCACAGGATTACTAACGAAATAATCTTTATAATTTTGATGATAAGCTTCATTGTGATGATTGATTTATAAAATCAAACTTACGAAGTTTTGAAAACTTCGTAAGTTTCTTGCTGGCGGCCTATCGTTTCCTTTTAAAAAACTCCCTTACCAGTTCCGCGCATTCATTTTCCTTTATGCCGCCGGTGATGATGGTTTTAGGATGGGTGATCTTTTGGTTCAGCCTGCCAAAACCTAACTTAACATCGTAAGCGCCGAAAACTATTTTACCCAACTGGAACCAATAAGCCGCACCTGCGCACATTACACAGGGTTCGAGGGTCACATATAGGGTACATTCCTTTAAATATTTACCACCCATAAAATTAGCTGCGGCAGTGAGCGCCTGCATTTCGGCATGTGCGGAGACGTCTGTCAAACGTTCGGTAAGGTTATGTCCCCGCCCAATGATCTGTCCGCGGCAAACCACCACGGCGCCAATGGGGATCTCTTTTTCGGCAAGGGCGAGTTTGGCTTCTTTTAAAGCCTCGTTCATAAAAAATTCGTCGGGTGAAATAGCTTCGGGCTCATCACCAAAAGTTACGTACCTCATTTCCGCGTTTTAAGTGGCGGTCTTTTGACTGCCGGTAACTTGAATTTTGTTCTCAGGTGTTTTTCTGTAGCCACGGTAGATAATATGCCTATACCCATAGCCCCGCCGAATAAGATCAGGTAGCTTATCCATTTAAGTATATCGGCATCCACATTAAAATGAATCATACCTGCATATAAAAAAAAACCGAGGATAAGCACTACGAACCCTGCCTTCATCATATATAAAGCCGAATAACGGTTGCCTTCGTCCCAAGCCTGCTGGCTTGACCGCGCCGTAGGTGTACGGTAGCCGTACCAGCGGTTAATTTTTTTTGGAGGCAGGTAGTATTGCACCAAACCGATAACTATAAATAAAACGCCGATGAGGTGCGGCCCGATCAAATATGCTGAGTAATCCATTTTTAAATTAATTTGCTGCCGTTAGGAACGGGCTTGTCAATAGTTGTTAATATGATATCGCCATTCTCATCAGCCATCCCCGTTACCAGGAACTCCGACATAAATGTAGCGATCTGTTTTTTCGGAAAATTGATCACACCGATGATCTGCCTACCCGGTAATTCTTCCCTGGTATAATGTTTAGTGATCTGCGCGCTCGACCATTTTATGCCGAGATCGCCAAAATCCACCTTTAATTTATAGGCCGGTTTCCGGGCCCCGGGAAAATCGAGTACTTCAAGAATAGTACCCGCACGCAACTCCACTTTTTCAAAATCGGCCCAGGTAATGCTTTCCATAGGGCAAATGTAATAAAGCCGCTGTAAAACATGGAATTTGAAAAAATTTAAAAAATAATTTGCGCAACCGAGCAATTGCATATATATTTGCAATCAAACAGTTGCAAGTTATGAGACGAGATATTTTCCAGGCCATTGCCGACCCTACCCGCCGGGCGATATTAGCATTATTGGCATTACAGGCCATGACACCCAATGCCATTGCCGAACATTTTAAAAGCAGTCGGCAGGCGGTATCAAAGCATATACAAATCCTTACCGAATGCGAGGCAATAAAGCCTCAACACAGCGGCAGGGAAATACATTATTATTTTAACGCGAATAAAATGAAAGAGATAGACCACTGGCTTGAGGATTTCCGCAAATTATGGGACGACCGTTTTAATCAATTAGATGATGTATTAAAAAACCTTAAATAAATAAGATCATGAACAACAAAGTTGTATTTACCAAAGACCTGGCTAACAAAAAGCTGCATGTTACCCGCGAGTTTGCCGCTCCGGCTGATAAAGTATGGAAGGCATGGACCGAAAGCGAACTATTAGATAAATGGTGGGCACCCAAGCCTTGGAAGGCAGAAACTAAAACTATGGATTTCCGTTTAGGCGGCAAATGGCTGTATTCCATGGTTAGCCCTGAGGGCGAAAGGCATTGGAGCAATGTAGATTTCCTCGCGATAAAACCAAAACAAAGCTTTTCGACCACTTGCCGATTCAGTGACGAGAACGGTGTTGCAAATGAAAGCACCCCTGCAATGCATTGGGCGGTTGAATTTCATTCAACCTCAACAGGCGCAAAAGTTGAAGTGGAATTAACATTTGATACTACTGAGGGCTTTGAAAAGATCATTCAAATGGGCTTTGAAGGAGGCTTTACCATGGGACTGAATAACCTGGAAGAGTTACTACCATCGTTATAATAACTAAGATCGCTAATTTTGAAAGGATGTTGCATTTAATATGCAGCATCCTTTTTATTTTTAGGTAAAGTATATTTGTGTAAATGGAAACGCCGCCAGCAAAAACCCACCGAAAGATCATTCATATTGATATGGATGCATTTTACGCGTCGGTTGAGCAGCGGGATTTTCCTGAATACAGGGGAATACCCTTAGTGGTTGGCGGCTTGCCTGAAGGCCGCGGCGGCGTAGTAGCGACAGCGAGTTATGAAGCGCGGAAATTCGGCATCCGTTCGGCCATGTCGTCAAAACAGGCCCTGCAGCTTTGTCCGCATGCTACATTTATACGCCCCCGGTTCCCGGCTTATAAAGAAGCCTCACAAAAAATACGCGAAATATTCAGCCGCTACACCGACCTGATTGAGCCACTATCCTTAGATGAAGCCTACCTGGATGTTACTGAGGATAAATTGAATATCGGTTCCGCCATCGAGATCGCGAAGCAAATAAAACAGGCCATTAAGGATGAGCTGCAATTAACGGCATCCGCAGGGGTATCGATCAATAAATTTATCGCGAAAATTGCTTCCGATATCAATAAGCCCGACGGTTTAACCTTTATCGGCCCTTCGGCCATTGAAGCTTTTATGGAAAAGTTAGCTGTTGAAAAATTTCATGGTGTGGGCAAGGTAACTGCCACAAAAATGAAAAATATGGGCCTGCACATCGGCGGCGACCTAAAAAAACTCACTTTGGATGAACTAACAAAGCATTTCGGCAAGGCGGGCAATTTTTATTATAAAATTGTGCGGGGCATAGACGAACGCGAGGTACAGACCGGCCGCGAAACAAAATCGGTAAGTGCTGAGGATACTTTTGCTTATGATCTGACGACTACCGAAGAAATGGAGGCGGAACTGGACAAGATCATCAAAGTAGTTCATGAACGACTAATAAAAAACAACTTGAAGGGCCGTACCGTCACCCTGAAAATAAAATACAGCGATTTTAAACAGATCACCCGCAACCGATCCTTACTAACCGGCATACAGGATATAGAAACCATAAGCCTCCTCGCAAAACAACTGCTTGCAGCCTCTGATCCCGAAGATAAAAAGATCAGGTTGCTGGGGGTTACGCTATCCAATTTCGGCGAAATTGAGATCAAACCTAAGCATGAACCTTCACCTGACCAGTTAAAGTTATTCCCGCTGTAAATCTTTCATATTAATTGTTAAAATTACAGTTACTTTTCACTCATTCCGCTTTATCTTTCACAACATCATAATTTTTTTCAGCAAACAGGTGCCACAATTGGCAAAACTCGCTATAACTATAAATACTTATTAAAATAATTTAAAAAGAATTTTGATTTCTGATATTTTTTCAATTAGTTTGTTTAACCGAAATTATTACACTACTTATTGGATGGAACTCAAAACTAAAGTTGTTAAAAGCGCCGAATTAAAAAACATAATTATAAAGCGCCTTTATTTTGACAAGGCTTTGTCATGTGCTGAATTAAGTGAAATTTTAGATAAGAGCATTCCATCCGTTTCCAAAGCAGTAAACGAGTTAATTGACGAGGGTTTTGTTATTGAACAGGGTTACGCCCCTTCAAGCGGCGGCCGAAGGCCTTTAGTGTATTCGCTCAATCCAAAATCCATGTATATTTTAACGGTAGCCATGGATCAGCTCTCCACCCGTATACAAATGGTGGACATGCTCAACAACCCGGTCTCAGAAATATTTATGATCGAGCTTAAGCTGTTCAATAACCCACATGCACTATCAACGCTTATTGATCATATAAATAGCTATGTTATTTCTACAGGCATTCCAAAAGATAGTATCGCGGGCATGGGAATTGGAATGCCCGGGTTTATTAACGCCAAGGAAGGCATCAATTATACGCACCTCGATTCGGGCGGACAAAGTTTAAGGCAATTAATTGCTGCTAAAACCGGTATTCCAACTTATATAGAAAACGACTCGAGCCTTATTGCACTTGCCGAGCAAAAATTTGGCATAGTAAAATCCCAAAAAGATGTGATGGTGATAAACCTGGGCTGGGGCATTGGTTTGGGTATGATCATTAACGGCGAAATATACCGCGGACACGATGGTTTTGCAGGAGAATTTAGTCACATACCCTTGTCAGAAGGCGATGGCGCGCTTTGTACCTGCGGTAAACGTGGCTGCCTTGAAGCAGAGGCATCAATGCTGGTGGTGGCCGAAAAAGCAATAAAGGGCATAAAAAAGGGGCACATTTCCAGCCTGAAATATAACGACAACGATCACTCAAAAGTTGTAGGTAACGCCGTTATGGAAGCAGCTAATAACGGCGACCAGTTTGCGATTGAATTATTATCAGACGCGGGTTATAAAATAGGTAAGGCGTTGGCAATACTTGTACATATCATGAACCCTGAAAGTATAGTACTAAGCGGCCGCGGTGCCATAGTAGGTAAGTTACTGATGGCACCAATACAACAAGCCTTAAATAAATACTGCATACCCCGGCTGGTAAGCAGTACAGACATTTTAATATCAGAACTTGGTTTTAATGCCGAACTTACCGGTACAGCCGTGCTGGTTATGGAAAATTTTGATAAAGACAATAGAAACCAATTAGTTACCCTAAAACAAGAAAGTATGGAAAAATAAACAAAAAACTAACTCAAAAAAACTCATTAACACTAAACTAATTCAAATTAAAATGAAAAAAATATTACCACTAATGTTATTAGTGCCATGTATTGCGCTGGGGGCAAACAGCAAAAGGCATGTGGCAACTAATATTGCACTCACCGGTACTACTCAAAGCAGTACAGTGAAAACACAAGCCCCTATTACAGGGATTGTAAAAGATGAAACAGGCGCCGCTTTACCCGGCGTAAGCGTTTCAATAAAAGGTACCACCAGGGGTACACAAACAGATGTAAACGGTAAATTCACGCTTGATGCAAAGCCGGGCGATGTATTATTATTCAGTTATATTGGCTATATAAGCAAATCAATAACTGTGGCTAACGGCAACAATTATGATGTAACCCTTGCGCCTGCAACAAACAGCTTAAATGAAGTTGTTGTAACAGCGTTAGGTATTACCAAAACATCGGCATCATTAAGCTACGACCAGCAAACTGTTAGCGGCAAGGAATTAGAAGTATCTAAAGACCCCAGCTTTGTGAACAGTTTGGATGGTAAAGTATCAGGCCTGCAGATCACCTCAAGTTCTTCAGGTGCGGGCGGTTCAACCAAGGTTATTTTACGTGGTGAAAAATCCATCTACGGAAGCAGCAATGTATTGTACGTGGTAGATGGTGTTCCGCTTCAGCCATTGACCAGTACCCAGCCAAACGGCGTATTCGCTTATGGTAATGACGGCGGTGACGGTATATCCAACATCAACCCTGATGACATTGAAAGTATCAGCGTACTGAAAGGTGCATCGGCATCTGCCTTATATGGTAGCGCCGCGGCTAACGGTGTGATATTGATCACTACCAAAAAAGGCCAGGCAGGTAAAACCAGCATTACTTTTTCAACAAACACTACGTTTGATAAAGCCGTAAAGGTTCCGAAACTGCAAACTGAATACGCAGCGGGCAATAATGACACAACCAACACGTCGTCATTAAATTCTTGGGGCGCGAAAGAAACCGGCAGTGAGCCTAATTCACAGCCTGCAGATTTCTTCCAAACAGGAGTAAGCACAATCAATTCATTCGACCTGAGTACAGGCACTGAAAAAAGCCAAACCTACGTATCCTATGCCAATACCCATGCCACAGGTATCGAGCCGGGAAACATTTTCGCTAAAAATAACATCACTTTACGGAACACTTCCAAATTGCTGAATGATAAATTAACACTCGATTTTAGCGCGAATTACATTTTTCAAAATGTTACGGACCGCCCTACATCAGGCACTTACTACAACCCGTTGACCAGCGTATATTTATTCCCAAGAGGTCTTAATTTCGATCAATACAAGACGTATGAACAATTCGATCCAGGCCGTAATATTGACCTGCCTTACTGGATAGTTCCTTACAACCACCCAGCTGGTGATGATCCGCAAAACCCTTACTGGATACAATACCGTAATCCTAATTTTCAGGGCTTAAACCGTTTATTAGGAACTTTTTCTGCAAAATATGACATTAATAGCTGGTTAAATATCCAGGCGCGTGTTAATGTAGATAAAACAGACCAAACCTCCAGCCAGGAACTTTATGCAGGTTCCACAACCTTGTTAGCCGGCAACAATGGAAGCTACGCATATACCCCAAGCAGTTCAAACCAGGTTTACAGCGACTTATTGTTGAATGTGAATAAGGACCTGTCCCATGATTTTAATATCAATGGCACCTTGGGTGCAAGTATACAGGACGATCAATTTAATTCATTAGGTTTTGGCGGCCACTTAGGTAATGTAGATAACTTTTTTAACGTATCAAACGTTACACTGACAAATGGCAATCCTTTTAATCAAACCAATAATGAGGAAAGCCAAACCCAGTCACTTTTCGCCAGTGTTGACTTTGGTTATAAAAAATACTTGTTCTTAGATGTGACCGCACGTAATGATTGGTCTTCGAATTTAGCTTATACTGCACATGATGATTTCTTTTATCCATCAATTGGTTTAAGCGATGTTTTAAGCAGCATGTTCCATATGCCTGATTTCATCAGCTACAGCAAAGTACGCGTTTCCTATACCGATGTAGGTAACAGCATACCGTCATTTGTAAGTACGCCTGCACAATATTCATTATCCAGTGGTTTTCTTTCTCAAAGCCTTACAGAACCGCTTGGTAATCTGAAGCCCGAAATTACGCACTCATTTGAAGCAGGTACAGAATGGCGTTTCATCAACGATCACATCTCGTTTGACGCGACCTATTATCATACTAATAGCTATAATCAGCTATTTAATATATCAGTATCAGGTTCAACAAAATATACTAACCGTTACGTTAATGGCGGTGATGTAATGAACCAGGGCTTTGAAGGAAGTTTAGGCTATAACGGAAATTTGGGTAACGGCATCAACTGGAACTCGAATGTAACCTTCTCTTTGAACCAAAATAAGGTTGTCTCATTATATGTTGACCCACAACAAGGACCTCAAAATATTTTCATTTTTCCAAATAATGTAAACAGCTACCAGATAGAGGCCAGAGTGGGTAAACCGTTTGGCGAAATTTACGGAGCAGATTTTGATAGAAACGCAGACGGGAGTATTAAACTAACTAATGGTTTACCAACTGTAAACAACAATGCCAATGATTTTGTTGATCTGGGAAATGCTAATCCAAAATTCTTGCTTGGCTGGACCAACACTTTCAAAGCAAACCGTTTTGACCTTGAATTCACTATTGACGGTCGCTTTGGCGGAAACGTGATAGATATGACGCAGGCTTATTTAGACTTCTACGGTGTGTCAGAAGCATCGGCACAAGCCAGGGATAATGGCGGTGTGGTAGTTGATGGCACTAAAGTTAATGCCCAGGAGTATTACACTATAGCAGCATCTAACGGGCGGTCAGGTGCAATGTCGCTTTATGATTATTCAGCAACTAATATTCGTTTAAGGGAAGCATCTATTGGCTATACATTCCCCGGCGCGGCATTTCATAATAAGATCAACAGCATTCGCGTAGCATTTACCGGGCGCAACTTGTTCTTCTTTTACTGCAAAGCGCCATTCGATCCTGAGACATCCCTTACAAACGATAGTACGCTGCAGGGACTTGACGTGTTTGGCCAGCCAAGCACAAGACAGTTAGGCTTTAACGTATCGGCAAGATTTTAATAAAATATTAAATATTTAAAACATGAAAAAGATACTTAACAAAAACAGGCTATTACTGCTCAGCGCAGGCTGTTTATTACTGATCAGCGCCTGTACAAAAGAATTCAAAGCGTTTAATACCAACCCCAGTAAGGTAACGCAGGCCCAGGCTGCCGGAGATTATTTATATATCGCGGGTTTCCTTCCAGATATGGAGTCAAATATCTCAAGCCCGGTGGATTGGGAGTACCAGGTCCAGCAAAATTTGAACGCGGATTGCTTCAGCGGTTACATGGCTTCGCCTGACGATGGCTTTGGCCCGAATAACTTAACCTATTTTATGCGTTATGACTGGAATAACGAGGCATTTGACCTCGGAAACCAACAAATCATGGCAAACTGGTTAAAAATAGAGCAAATAGCCAGGCCACAGGATTCGCATTTCGTAGCTATTGCGTTGATTTTAAAAGTGGAAGCTATGCACCGTGTGACAGATATTTATGGCCCCATTCCTTACTCAAAATACGGAACTGCAAATATCTTTATTCCATACGATTCGCAACAGAGTATTTACACCCGCTTCTTTAGCGAACTGGATACTGCGGTCAATACCTTAACCACCTATGTTAAGACATTTCCAGGTGCTAAGCCTTTTCAACCTTATGACTATTTCTTTGGGGGAGATTATAAGCAATGGATAAAATTTGCAAACACCCTTCGCTTGCGTTTAGCGATGCGAATTGTTTATGCTGACCCAACCTTAGCACAGCAAGAGGCTGAAAAGGCGGTAGCCGATCCGGGTGGTTTATTAAGTGACCCGGTTAATGACCCGGTACTGTTACATATGGTTGACGGCCTATCTTATCAAAACTCTTTATGGAACATTACCAACGCTTATGGCGACATAAGTATGGGGGCACCCATGCAATCCATCCTGGAAGGGTATAATGATCCGCGGGAAGGCGCTTATTTTCTAAAATCTGCAGATAATCCTGCCGTATACGAAGGATTAAGGATGGGTATAAAAATCACTTCAGGTATATATGCAGGGTTTTCTCTGTTAAATGTAGGACCTACTACACCTATGCAGATCATGTCGGCATCTGAAAGCTACTTTTTGAAGGCTGAAGGCGCTTTGCGTGGATGGAACATGGGTGGTGGTTCGGCACAATCGTTTTATGAAGCGGGGGTTACCAATTCATTTGCAGAAAGAGGTGTTAGTATGCCTTCGGGGTATCTTTCAGATGCAACCAGTACGGCTGCATCTTACATCGATCCTAAGAATGCAGCTAACGATGTTACTATAGGTACTACCTACGGTAATGCTAACTTAAATAATATTACTATTGCATGGAACGGTGCTGCTACATTTGAGCAAAACCTGCAAAGGATCATTACACAAAAATGGTTAGCAATATATCCTGACGGCCAGGAAGCGTGGTCTGATTTCAGGCGTACAGGCTACCCTATTTTGTTCCATGTAATTGAAAATGATAGTAACGGATTAATACCTACCGCAGAGTATGTACAGCGTTTACCATATACTACTAATGAAAATGCCGTTAATCCTAAAGGTGTGGCAACAGGTGTTGCGGCCCTTGGCGGCCCGGATAACGGCGGTACAAAATTATGGTGGAACCAAAAGCCTTAATATAAAAAGTAATTGTTAGGTTAATTTAGGTTGATTTAAATCCCCGCTTAGGCGGGGGTTTTTTTTGATTTAGGCTTTTTAAAATATATATATCTTTACAACATTTACAAAACATCTGAAAACATGGCCCGATTAAATTTACTGGAAGAAACGAGGTATGAAAAATTACCGGTAACCGTTTATCCGAATCAGCAGGTGGCATCACTTGCCGTGGCGGGGCGCATAGCAGCCCTCATCAGGAAAAAAGCCGAAAAGAATGAAAAAGCCGTTTTAGGCCTGGCTACCGGTGTAACACCGATCGCGGTTTATGCCGAACTGGTACGGCAGCACAAACAGGACGGGCTCAGCTTTGCTAACGTGATCACCTTTAACCTTGATGAATACTACCCTATGCAGCCAACTGCTGCGCAAAGTTATGTGACCTTCATGAACGAAAACCTGTTTAACCATGTTGATATAGATAAAAAGAATATCCATATTCCTGATGGCACCCTTAAACAGGAGGATGTAGCCGCTTTTTGTTTGGAATACGAAAAACAGATAACAGCTTTAGGTGGCCTCGACCTGCAGATATTGGGGATCGGCCGTACGGGCCACATCGGTTTTAATGAGCCGGGATCTGCGCCAAACTCAGGCACCCGCCTGGTTACTTTGGATGATCTGACCCGTAACGATGCCTCGCGCGATTTTGGCGGCAAGCAAAATGTACCTACCAAAGCCATCACCATGGGTATTGGCACCATATTTAAGGCCCGCGAAATCATACTGATGGCCTGGAGCAGTAAAAAAGCGCCGATCATTAAAAAAGCGGTGGAAGGCGAAATATCAGGCGATGTGCCTGCTACGTTCCTGCAACTGTCAGATCATGTCGATTTTGTGCTTGATGCAGCTGCAGCATCAGAACTTACCCGTTTTGATACCCCGTGGCTGGTAAAAGATTGTGTGTGGGATAATAAACTTAAAAAGAAAGCCGTGATATGGCTGGCCGGGACGGTACAAAAACCTATACTTAAGTTAACCGAAGAAGATTATAACAACCATGGCATGGCACAGCTTGCTGTTGAACAGGGCCCGGTTTATAATATAAACATCGACATTTTTAACCAGGTACAGCATACCATTACCGGCTGGCCAGGAGGTAAACCAAACGCTGATGATTCACAGCGGCCTGAAAGGGCTGTTCCTGCTAAAAAAAGAGTTATCATATTTTCGCCGCATCCTGATGATGATGTGATATCGATGGGCGGAACTTTCATTCGCTTAGTCGACCAGGGGCATGATGTGCATGTTGCCTATCAAACATCAGGCAATACCGCGGTTTGGGACGACGATGTGTTGCGCTACATGGAGTTTGCCATTGATTTTGACAACAGTATTGGCGAGGATACTTCAAAACTGCGTGGTTTATATAATGATATGCGTGCATTTATCGCCAGGAAAAAACCAAACCAGATAGATACACCGGAGATAAGGGACGTAAAGGGCTTTATCCGCAAAAGCGAGGCGATCTCGGGCGCGCGCTATGCCGGTTTGCATGATGATCACATTCATTTTATGGCGCTCCCATTTTATGAAACCGGGAAAACTAAAAAGAATACCGTAGGCGAAGAAGATATACAATTAACCATAGAGCTGCTGCAAAAAGTGAAGCCGCAGCAAATATTTGCGGCAGGAGATTTTGCCGACCCGCATGGCACACACATTGTTTGTTTTAATATCATACTTGCTGCGCTTAACCGCTTAAAAGCTACCGAGGCATGGGTGAAAGATTGCTGGCTGTGGATGTACCGTGGTGCCTGGTTTGAGTTCCCTACCTACGAGATAGAGATGGCTGTGCCTTTATCGCCTGAAGAAGTTTTGCGCAAACGCGCGGCTATATTCAAGCACCAGTCGCAAAAGGATACGCCTGTTTTCCCAGGTGATGATCCGCGCGAATTTTGGGTGCGTGCCGAAGACCGTAACCGCGAAACAGCACGCTGTTACGACCAGTTAGGTTTGGCAGAATACGCCGCAATGGAAGCTTTTGTAAGATATAAGTTTTAGGAATTAGCGTTTATTGATTGATAGACTTAGTGTAAAACAGGTGTACCATGTTGCACCTGTTTGATGCTAAAAACTTATAAAAAAGGGTCTTTTTGGCGATATTTTCAGTGTTTGAAGTACGATTTTTGCATGTTTTTGCACAATTTTGAGGCAAAAAACGTATTTTTTGAGGCGTTTTTGAGGGCTAAAAATGGTGATTTAGGGCTTTTTGGTGTAAAAAACTGTCTGAAATGGCTTGAAACGATTCATAAGTGACTGATATTCAGCCAAAGTTACTTACAGCAGTGCATGAAACTGATATTTAGTGTACCACTGTACCATGGTACACTTAGTGTAAGGGTTTATATTTTACTATTCACCAGGTCAATAATCTCTGCTTCCAAAACAATGGTTTTTAACTCCACTTCCTGCCCCTGGTTAATGATATCATCAGTATAAGTTTTATCCTTATAGCCTGATGCATTGATCTTTACATTCATAAATGCGCCTAAAACCGCTGTACGTGCGCATAATGCGGCAACCCCTGCATCAGTTACGGAATTTGGATTACCTATCTGCGCCATTGCCTTAATTACCTCCAAACTGCCATGTGCCATTTGCATTACTTTGAATGGAATCTCGATGGCATATTTGGTAGCATCCTGTATGGCTTTATCCCTTGCTGCTTTTTCAGTATCAGTTGATTTTGGCAGGCTAAAGCCTTCCATGATCCTGTTGAATGCCAAGGTATCCAGGTCGACCAATTTTAGCAATTCATCTTTATAATATTGGCCTTTTTCGGCCCAATCACTGAACTCCTGCCAACGGTCGTCCCAGCCTTTTTTGTGAGATGAGAGATTGGCTACCATTGTTGCCAACGATGCCCCTAACACGCCTGCATAAGCTGATATGGAGCCGCCACCAGGAGCTGGGCTTTCGCTCGCTGTTTCATCTGCAAAGTCAGTCAAAGTCATGCTGATGAGTTTAGCCGATGCTTTTTCTTTTAGCAGGTATTCGATGATACGTTCCTCGGGTTTGAAAGACCCTAATTCATCCAATCCCATAGATCTTATGGCGATCTTGATCAGTTCCTTCTCACTAACCCCTACCGAGCGCTGTTGCTTCAATAAAAAGTATTTACCCGCATCCAATATCGATTTTAACGGAACCAATCCAACCAGTTCACTACCGGTTACGCGCATACCGCGTTCTGCGGCTTTAGTGCATACTTCATCAAAAGCGATATGCAGCGGCGTTACCTCGATATTGGTGAGGTTCATGGATATCTGTGCAATGCCATATTCCTCAATGTACCATCCTATCGCCTTTACCGATTTTAATGAGCCGGGAACAGATTTTGGCTTGCCGTTTTCGTCGTTTATAATTTTCCCGTTAATAGGATCGCCTTCGCGCAGCACTCTACCCGCCTCGCGCACATCAAATGCTATTGAATTCGCCCTGCGGGTAGATGTAGTATTCAGGTTAACATTATATGCGATCAAAAAGTCACGAGCGCCGATAACCGTTCCGCCTCGTTTGGCATCAAATTCTGCCGGACCAAAATCCGGTTTCCATTCAGGCAATTTTATTTTTTTGAAAAAACCTTCATACTCCCCTGCTCTTATGACTGAAAGGTTATCCCGTTTTTTGTCGGCCTGTGCAGCGCCGTATAAATAAACAGGTATCTGTAACTCTTCACCCACCCGTTTAGCCAGTTTTTGTGCATAAACCGCAGTTTCTTCCATGGTAATATTACTGATCGGTATCAGCGGACAAACATCGGTAGCGCCCATACGCGGATGTTCGCCTTTGTGTTTGCTCATATCAATCAGTTCACCTGCTTTTTTTATAGCTAAAAAAGCAGCAGCGATTACCGGTTCTGGTTCGCCCACAAAAGTTACTACGGTACGGTTTGTCGCCTTACCGGGATCAACATTAAGCAATCTTACACCATCCACAGATTCGATCTCGTTAGTGATCTGTTTGATGATATCCAGGTTTACACCCTCGGAGAAGTTGGGAACACATTCAATTAGTTTGGTCATTGGTCAGTTGTCATTAGTCATTTAAAGAATCAGCCGTCCATACTTTGGCTGGTTTTAATTTCCCCTGCATATATAATATATCGCGATAGTCATTTGTTGGATAAGCTTGCACATCGGCACGCATACCCGGCGCTAACGTGCCGCGATCAGTTAGATTTAGAGCTTTAGCAGCACGATAAGTTAACCCCGCAAATACTTCCGCTGTATTTAATTTTTCAGCGGCACTCATTACGGCGGCTTGCATAAGCAGGTCGCCCATTGGTGCCGAGCCGGGGTTCCAGTCGCTCGCAATAGCCAGGCAGGCACCGCCATCCAGTAACTTCCGGGCAGGTGCGTATTGCATTCCCAACCCTAATGAAGCGCCCGGTAATACCACGGCCACGGTTTCGGAATTAGCCAAAAGTTTTATTTCAGCGTCCTTGCTTGCTTCCAAATGATCGGCAGAAACCGCGCCTGATTTTATTGCTACCGCGCTGCCGTCGGTGCTAAATTGGTCAGCATGCACCGTAATATCAAAGCCCATTTGCTTAGCACGATTTAAATAAATTGTTGCATTTTCAGCATTAAAAGCACTTTCCTCAATAAATATATCAACCCTGTTGGTCAAATTTTCATGCTTAATAACCGGTAGTAGGTCATGAAAAACATAACTCAGGTATTCCGCCTGTGTACCGCTAAAATCCTTTGGCACCATGTGCGCTGCAAGACAGGTAGAAATCAAACTTGCTTTAGTTTTGGTTGATGCTTCAGCTATTACCCTCAATTGCTTTAGTTCCGACTGCGTTTCAAGTCCATACCCGCTTTTTATTTCAATAGTGGTTACACCCCCGGATAAATGGCGCTCAACTCTCCTCAGCAATAGGTCGGTAAGAGTAGCTTCATCGGCTTGCCGGGTTTGCGTTACCGAATCCCAAATACCGCCACCTGCTTTAGCAATTTCCAAATAGGTTTTACCCTGTATGCGCATGGCATAATCCTTCGCACGACTCCCAGCAAAACATATATGTGTGTGGCAATCCACAAAGCCGGGAAGCAGAACATGATCGCCTTTTATTTCTTCAAATTCTGCCGATAGATTTTCTCTATAAAGTTTTTCAAAATTATCGATATTAACTATTAGCCCATTTTCTATCAAAATACCGCCATTGTGGATGACATGCAAGCCATCATCCCTCAAAGCACTTTTCATGGCAAGCCCTGTAAGCGGCAGTATTTGTGTAAACGGACCAATTAGTTTTTTCATAAGCCCCCTCTAAATCTCCCCCCGGTAGGGGAGACTTAATAATTTTAATTTTCTAAAGCCCTCCCTACCGGGGAGGGTTGGGTGGGGCTTACCAAACCTTCAACCCAAATTTCTCACCCCATTCTGCTGCCTTATCATATCCTGCATCGGTATGGCGGAATATGCCCATCGCCGGGTCGTTATACAATACGCGTTTTAAACAGGTCGCAGCCCTTTCAGTGCCATCAGCCAAAACCACCATACCTGCATGTTGCGAATAGCCCATACCTACACCCCCGCCATGATGGAACGATATCCATGTTGCGCCGCCGGAGGCGTTAGCCATCAAATTCAGCAATGGCCAGTCGGATACGGCATCCGAGCCATCTTTCATTGATTCTGTTTCCCGATTTGGTGAGGCTACCGATCCGCAATCCAAATGGTCGCGCCCAATTACTATCGGGCCTTTAACCTTGCCTGTTCTTACCAATTCATTAAACAACAAACCTGCTTTCTCACGTTCGCCCATGCCCAGCCAGCAAATACGCGCAGGCAGCCCCTGGAACGATATCTTCTCTTTAGCATTCGTTAACCATTTAGCCAGTGGTTTATCATCAGGGAATAATTCCATCAAGGCCTGGTCGGTAGTAAAAATATCTTCCGGGTCACCCGATAAAGCCACCCACCTGAACGGCCCCTTCCCTTCGCAAAATAACGGACGGATGTAAGAAGGGGTAAATCCCGGGAAATTAAATGCATTGGATTCTCCGCCTTGCCTCGCAAATTCGCGCAGGTTATTACCATAATCAAAGGTAATGGCACCTTTTTTCTGTAGGTCAAGCATAAATCCTACATGCCGCGCCATACTTTTTAACGACTGTTTTTTATATTCTGCAGGATCATTTTTCCTCAATATAGCGGCAGCAGATAACGATAATCCGTTCGGAATATAGCCATTTAACGGGTCATGTGCCGAAGTTTGATCGGTAAGCATATCGGGGATAAAATTATCTTTTATCAATCTTTCCAGCATATCACCGGCATCCATTACCAAACCTACCGACAGTGTTTTGCCTTTTTGCATTGCATCCTTAACCCAAGCAATCGCCTCTTCATAGCTGTGGGTTATTTTATCTATATATTGGGTGTCTACTCGTTTTTGTATGCGCGATGCATCTACATCGGCACCTAAAAAAACAGCGCCTGCCATGGTCGCGGCCAAAGGTTGTGCACCACCCATACCTCCAATACCGGCACTTACTATCAATTTCCCTGTAAGGTCATTATTAAAATGCTGGCGGCCTGCCTCCACAAAAGTTTCATAAGTCCCCTGCAAAATACCCTGGGTACCTATATATATCCAGCTGCCTGCAGTCATTTGGCCGTACATCATCAACCCTTTAGCCCGCAGTTCATTAAAATGCTCCCAATTGGCCCATGCAGGCACGAGGTTGCTATTGGCGATCAATACGCGCGGCGCCTGTGGGTGACTGCGGATGATACCCACCGGTTTACCGGATTGTACCAACAAGGAATGGTCCTCATCCAATTCCAGCAATAGCTCAATGATCTTCCGCAGCGATTCAGGATTACGGGCTGCTTGACCTATACCGCCGTATACCACCAGTTCCTCAGGGTTTTCTGCAACCTGCCCATCCAAATTATTCAGCAGCATGCGCAATGGCGCTTCCGTTTGCCAGCTTTTGGCATGCAATTCCATACCCCTTGGCGCTTTGTAAACCGGGTGCTTAGCGTATTTTTCAATAAATTCCGAACTCGTCATCGTTATTCAAATTAATATTATTTTTTGCGGCGATGTCATTTGCCTGTGCAAGTAATTCGCCGCCGGTGATCAGCTGATGTATGTTGTTAATATCTGTCGCGAAAATGCGGTCTTCTTTTATAAAAGGCACTTTTTTGCGGATTAGTTGATGCATGGCCTCGATAACCGGGGTTGATCTCATTGGCCTCCTGAATTCCAAAGCCTGCGAAGCATACAGCAATTCAATAGCCTGGATGTATTCCAAATTATCTATCACCTGGTTTAATTTACGCCCGCTAATAGAACCCATCGAAACATGATCTTCCTGCCCCAATGAAGTGGGCACGCTATCCGCGCTGGCCGGAAAACACAATGTTTTATTTTCAGTGACCAGCGCCGCAGTAGTGTATTGCGGTATCATTAGTCCCGAGTTTAAACCCGGGTCGTTGGTTAATACTTTTGGCAAGCCATACCTGCCCTCGCTCATTAAATAACAACGGCGGTCGGCTATATTGCCTAACTCTGCTGCCGCGATGGTGGCATAATCCAGCGGGATCGCCAAAGGTTGTCCATGGAAATTTCCGCCGCTAATGGTATCTTCAGCATTAAAAACAATAGGATTATCGGTAACTGAATTTAACTCGATCTCTGTCATTTCTTTCAAGTGCAGCCATGCATTGCGCGAAGCGCCATGAACTTGGGGCATACAACGTAATGAATACGGATCCTGCACCCTGTCGCAATTTACATGTGAATTACAAATTTCAGATTCATGAAGCAATGCAAACAGGCGCTTAGCTACCAGTTTGGTGCCTTTATAGGGGCGAATGGCATGTATTCGCTCATCAAACGGTCGGGCAGAACCCATCAACCCTTCTAATGACATTGCGCCGATAAGATCAGCTAAATTCAAAGCATCATTTAATCGTGCTACTGCCTTTATCGCGAAAGCTAAAATAAACTGGGTGCCATTTATAAGCGCCAAACCTTCTTTAGGGCCGAGTACTAACGGTTGCAGGTTATTTTGTTTTAGTATTTCTGCTGCCGGGAATTTTTTACCGTTTACAAATACTTCGCCCAAACCAATTAGTGGTAAAAACAAGTGTGATAAAGGTGCCAAATCACCGGAAGCGCCCACCGAACCTTTTTCGGGCACTACCGGGATAATATCATTATCAATATGCCAGATGATCCTGTTTAAAGTCGCCGGGTTGATACCTGAATATCCTTGTGCAAGTGCATGCACTTTGCATATCATCATCAGTTTGGCAATCTCCTGTGGAATCGGGTTTCCTATACCAACGCTATGGCTTTTAAGCAGGTTTCCCTGCAAAGTACTGGTATCTTTTTCATTAATGTGGGTATCGCATAATGGCCCGAAACCTGTGTTGATGCCATAAACCGGCAACTGTGCCTTTACTATCTTTTGCACTTCCTGCCATGATGCATGTACATGTGCGGCCGCTTCATCCGCGATAACGCCCTTTGTTTTGCCCGATGCTATATCCAGGCAAATACCAATACTTAGGTGGCCGGTCCCGTAATTAAATTCTTCATTCATAAGTCCCGGTTTTTATTGTTGAGGCTAATTTTTCTGTGATCTGGCCGGAAAGGTCTGCTGAGCGGAATGCATTCTCAAGCGAAGTGATCGCAGGGAGGATACCGGCACAGCCAGGCTCCTTATTTACCAATTGCGTCATTGTTAAACTCACGGCATCCCAAACAGGCAGCACCTGCTGTAACAGCTTTTGGCCACTTTCTGTTAACTGAACCAACTGTCTGCGGCCATCATCGGTACAAGTATTAGCAACCACCAGGTTTTTATTTTTAAGGCCGGTGATCAACTGGCTTGCTGCCGGATGCGAGATCTCAATTTGCTCGCTCAGCTCCTTTATCGACAAGGAGCCATTTTGGGACAGCAAATAAAATACCGGGAACCAGCTGGCATCAAATTCAATTCCTTCGCTTTGATATACCCGGTTTATTTCAGACAGGAAAGCTTCACTCAGCCGCCTTAACCTGCTGCCTAAAACCAAATACCCTAACTGTTGATAAAAATTCATGGCGCAATTTATATAAGTACTTATATAAATACAACTATTTTAGTAATTTAGCGGTATAAACGTATACTAAATCAAATAAAAAGCTGTTAATTACATTGAAAATCAATGCCTGATATTATGACAAAAAGATACAAGTTCTTAATTCCGTTATTTATTACCATACTACCGTTATTAGTTGTAGTATCGTGTTCAAAAGATAACAATACCGGCACACCAACAAAAACCACGACAACGACAGCTACGCCAACTAAACTCGGTTTATATGAACAATCTGAAATTGTTGGCGTTGACTCCCCAACTTACAGGGTGTTGTTTATGACCGTTCCAAAAATTGGTACGCAAACTTTAAGCGATCAAATCGATGGTTTGGTATTCGATACCGGTTCAGGAGGCTTGGTAATAGACGCAAATGGGATTTTGCCGCCATCAATGATCACAACTTCGGGATTCAATTTTACCGGCGACTCAACTGTTGTGGATGGCATTACTATCACCAATCAAAGCCAAACTATAGTTTATGGCGACGATGCCAGTACTGATGTTACAGTTTATGGCAACCTGTGTTATGCTGATGTTACGCTTGGTGAACCAACTGATGCCGTTATAACGGTTAAAAGATTACCATTTTTCATGTATTACAAAGCTGTTGATGGTAATGGCAACGATGAACCGGCGGGTGAATTTGATGTATTGGGTGTAAATTCAGAATATGATATTGCTTTTAGCAACGGCGCTACCGTTGGAAGCCCTTTCGCTTCATTTAGCCCCGGAACGGGCCTCACCAAAGGCTTTAAAATGGATGCGTTGGGAACCGGCAATTTTTCAACTTCCGATGAAGTTCCGCTTACATCCGGCGTACTTACCATAGGTTTAACTGCTGCTGATATTGCATCAACATCAGCCTATAAATTTACGCAGCTTACTTATGATGCTACAGATGGCGCCGTACCGGTTGTTCCATCTACTATTACTTATAACAGCCAAACATTTAATGCGTATGTAATATACGATAGCGGCACCGATCCTTATAACTATATTGAATCTAATTCCGCTACTAAAAATACGACCACACAATTGCCAACAGGTGTGGCTGTGGCTGTTAAATCTACCGGTACAAGTTTTGAATACCCGTTTACTACCAGCGCAACGGATTATATCACCTATGTTGAAAATCCGTCATCATCCGGAACTAATGTTTCTATCCTGAGCCTTGAATATTTTCTTGATAACGGTTACCTGATAGATTACCCGGATCATAAACTTGGTCTAAAAAATAATTAGAACATAAAATTACACCTCATAAAAAAGCTCAAATAGAATCATCTATTTGAGCTTTTTTATGCAATTATGGTTTGCTAAAACGTTATCTTTAGCTCACCAATTAAAATAACAATGGCAAAAACTTTCTTTTCAGCCAATACATTTGTGCAATTAGGTATAAAAAAAAATGTGTTTAGCATTATTTTAGTGCTAATGGCTTATTCTAATCTTTTTGCACAGCCTGTAGCTTCAAAATCTCAGCCAATACTAACCAATGGCGGGTTTGAAAACAATCTTATCGGGTGGTCTACGGTTACAAATAACAGCAGCAATGCAACCTTTACCATTACTAATGATGCACTGCATGTGCATAGCGGGTTACAGGGGTTGATAGTGAATGTCAACAACACAGGCACCGCCGACAATTCAGTAACACTTTCGGCCACTCCTGTAAAACTGGACAAAAAAGGTTATTACCTGTTACGTTTTTGGGCGCTTACAAAACAACGGAATGCACTACTCGACATTAATTTGAAGGAGGGAAATACCGGTAATACCTGCCATTTCCAAGTATGGAACCGTAGAGATACCACCCATAACCAGTGGCAGATGTATCAATATGCCTTCAAAGTAACGGGGCGCAATACCACTCTTCAGTTTAGCTTTAATACGGCAACTACTTACTACCTTGATGATGTGGAAATTGTAAACGATGAAACAAATCCGGAACTCGACGTAAGGACGCAGTACGACTGGCAGAATAGTTTTAATGAACCTTACGGATGGCTATCGGGCGATAATAACAACCCGGTGTTGCTGCCCGATAACCGGGTGGCATGGGTATATAATGATTCATTTATGGGCACGCAAAATCCGCACACCAATGTATTGCACTCACCGCAAATGATAAATAACCTTGTGGTGGTACAAAAAGGCGATAGCTTAATTTCAAGATATGGCGGCAACGTCGAAAGGCCCCTATCTTTATTTGTGCCGGATAGTAATAAGAACGAATTCTGGCAAAGTGGTGGTGTGGTTGAAAACGGCATGTTAAAGGTAATACTAATAGAGATCACCCGGAAGGGAACCAAATTTGCAGGGCATACCTGGATAGGTTCTTTATCCTTACCGGATCTGGCCGTTGTATCACTCCATCGCTTGCCCGCCATACTCAACTCATCTCCCAACTGTGTTATACAAGACGGCGATTATGATTATCTTTATTTTGATGAACAGCGTGCGACAGTTGTGGGCCGTGTTCCGAAGGGACAATTGGATTCACAAACGGCGTGGGAGTTTTATACAGGCAATAACAACTGGAGCACCGACTTTACACAGGCTGTACACCTCGTTGAAAATGTTGCAGCAGGAAACGTGATAAAAATAGGGCCGGGTAATTATGCCATGTCGGGTGTGCCGAATTTATCTGGTGAGGTAGCTGTATGGTTTGCGCAATCGCCTGTAGGATCATGGGTTAGTAAAACCATCATTTATCATATTCCATCAGAAGAAGGATTGCTTGCATATGAAGGGCATGTGAACCCGCTTGGCAATAAGGGTGTTTATACCTTTACCTATTCGCTTTATCCATTTGTCCAAAACCCGGTTGCCATGCAGCTTGCCGACAAAACCACCTACGTACCCGGCTTTGTGAAAGCTAATTTGCTAGAGCTGTCTCCGTTTACACATGGAACAGCTAAATAGTGGCTTGATAAGAATTAGTCGATAGCTAAAAGCGGCAATGCGGGAAATGTGTTGAATGAGACGTTGCTGAACGTCTCCGTATGTCCTATATATAGTAACGGTAAAGCTTTGCGGAATAAATAATGTAGCAGTAAAAACACATAAATATAAAAATCGCCTCTAAAGGCGATTTTTATGTGGAGAATATCGGAGTCGAACCGATGACCTCTTGCATGCCATGCAAGCGCTCTAGCCAGCTGAGCTAATCCCCCGTTGCGGGTGGCAAATATATCACATCTTGCGACAATATAAAACCGAATTATTAATTTATTTGAACAAAGCCGCAATACTATATTTCGCTCCGCATAGCCATTTGAGGCTCGTAACCGGCTTTAAATGCGTTAATCATAGACCTGGGTGTGAGTACTATTGCTTTCTGCGATCCATCAAACTTTATTCCCTTATCATATCCTGATACCGACCACTGATAAATGTGATCATTCGCCACTAAAAAAGGTTTATTATTTAATAAAATAAAAGCGCCATTGGGTAAATTTCCGGTATAATCTTCATAAGTTACCTTTTGTCCCTTTCTGTCGATCCTTTCACTATGCAATATATCATCAATTTGCCCGGCAGATATCCACACATTAATATCATCGCCCCGGTTACCCTTGATCCAACTACTTTTAAACCGCTCATAATCCTTTCGCCTGCATTCAAAGCACGGCCTGTGACCGGCAGAAAAAGCTGTGGCTTCGTCCATAAAAAATAATTCCGTATAACGGTTAATCGCCATTACCTGTCGCTTTCGGCCATTGAAATCAAGCAAACAGGTAAGCCATGCTTTAAGTTTATATGGCCTCAGTATATTTTTTTGCTCATCGTGGAGTTGTCCACGGTTCCCCATCCATGCACCCCGTGCATTGGTAATGATAATATTGCCTGCGGGGTCGACCCTGTTTTGTAACATATGATGATATCCTGTTATTGGACGGATGCGATTTAAATAATGATCAAAAATATTGCTTTGACAACAATATTTACAACAGTAGTGTAGTTAATTTTAACCCGCAAACGAAAGTCTATAAAACAAGTAAAGCCCCTGATGGGCAGGGGCCTTTACTAACCAATTATAAACCTAAATTATGAGAAGACTTTTTTATTGTTTTTCAACGGTGTAAAGTTAACACTAAGTTAGATACAAACAAAATTTATTTTAAATAATTTTCAACATTTGTTATATTAAGTTATCAATAACGTAATATTAAAAGAAATAATTATCAACATTGTAAATTTATAAAAGCTAACGCGTTTTAGCAAAATTTCCAAAAATATTTACTCATATTGACCTATCTAACCCCTTAAAATGACTTAAACGCTTCATTTTTGAGTTTAGTCTTTTAAAAAAACTTCATTCTCATCAAAAGCTTTCATAAAATTAAAAAAAACTATTAAAATCGTTAAAAACATACTCTAATAGGTAAAAAACTACCAATTATCATGGTTTTTTAAGCTTGTGGCGATCGTCACTCTATCAAAAATATTACAAATCATTAACAAGCGCGTAGATTTGCTTTATCACCTTTGTATAAAATATATTTACCTAAAATGTTATCTGCCCGTATTTCTTCCCAAAAACCTGAATTATCGACGCTTACTTTATGGATAATGACAATTGCTACAGGGCTGGTAGTTGCCAATATTTATTATAATCAGCCTTTATTAGGCGATATCGCCAAAACTTTTAAAGTAAGCAATGGTACAGCAGGCCGCATTTCCATGGTCACCCAATTAGGATACGCCGCAGGTATGTTCTTTATTGCGCCACTGGCCGATATGTTTAAACGCAAACAGCTAATGATGTTCGCATTTGCCGCTGTAGTACTGGCATTACTGGCTACAGCACTATCCCCCGGCATCAATTTGCTGTTATTAGCCAGTTTTTTAGTTGGCGCAGCATCATTAATTCCTCAGTTGCTGGTTCCTATGGCTGCACACCTGGCAAAACCGGAAGAACGAGGCAAAAAAATAGGTGTGGTTATGGGTGGTTTATTAATAGGCATACTGCTTTCGCGTACGGTAAGTGGTTTTATAGGCGCACATTTTGGATGGCGTGCCATGTTTTTTATAGCGGCAGGCTTAATGCTGGCCATATGGTTGTTAGTGTTTTCGTTTTTACCTGAAGTTGAACCCGACTACACCGGTACTTACAAAAAACTTATGGGATCAATGGTTACCCTGTTTAAAAAGGAGCCTAAGCTACGGTTCGCGGCGCTGAGAGGTGCGCTTTGTTTTGCCTGTTTCAGCGCTTTTTGGACCACCCTTGTATTTTTATTGAAGGAAAACTTTGGTTTAGGCAGCGATGCAGCGGGATTATTCGGATTGGTAGGCGCCTTTGGTGCACTTGCAGCAGGTTTAATGGGGCGGCTTAGCGATAAAATGGACCCGTTTAAATTATCCTTTTTTACTTTATTGCTGATATTGCTATCATTTGTGGTATTTATTTTTTCAGGACACAATATTATTGGCCTGGTGATAGGGGTCATCATTTTAGATATGGGCGTACAGGCAACGCATATTTCCAACCAGGCTATCATCTTTGCATTGGACGCCGGGGCACGCAACCGTATCAATACCATATATATGGTATCCTATTTTGTTGGCGGTGCTGTAGGAACACTATTGGTAAGCTCATTATGGGGTAATTATCATTGGAATGGGGTATGTATAACCGGCCTTATTTTATCTTCTCTTGCAATAATTCTGCATTTAGCTAACCATAATAGTATGCAAAACAAGGCTACAACTGTATAGTACCAACTACTCTACTCAAAACTTATAACCTAACTCACCGTTTTCACGTACAACTTTTGGGTTACGAACTATTTTAATAAATGGCTCAAAAAAAATCACTAATGGCTCATTTACATGGAATTGTAAAAACAAGCTAAATAGGTAACAGCCATTTCTGATAAAAAAACAATTGTTGGCACCGATTTGGAGTATACATATCAAACAACACTGTTATGGAAACTACAAAAAAGAGTGATCAGAAAGTGGAAGAGCAACAATGGGAAAATCCATTGAACCCTGAAAAACCGGGTGATGCACGTGACCGGGAACAATTGGAAAGGCAGTATAAAGAAGTTAAAAGAAGGAACAAAAATTTAACTATAAACGATAATAAAAAACAAACAAAAACCTAATATAACTAAACTATTGATCATGAAAACTTATAACAAACCTGTAGCAAACAAATTGGCCAACCGTTTCGATAAGGAACTTAAAAGCATTTTAATGAATGATTTAAAAGCTTTGAAAAAAGCTAAAAATCAATTGAGCCAGCTTAAAGCTGCCTAACCGTGCATATATCTATTCTATCAAACACATATCCATGAAAAATAAGGCCCTGCAATGCAGGGCTTTATTTTTTTTGTAAGTATTTTACGATCAGGGTCGCCGTTCTTCCAGAAGCGCCCGGTTTGCCCATACGCTCGTCCAGCTTATTATAATTATCAAGCATCCGGCTACGATAATTTTTATCATTGATAAGCAAGTCTACTTCATCAGCAATATTTTTCGGATTACACTCCTGCTGAATAAGTTCCTTAACCACTGCACTATCCATTATCAGGTTAACTAACGAGATAAACCTGATCTTAATAACTATCCGTGCAATAGTAATAGATATATTATTGCCTTTGTAAACTACCACTTGCGGAACATGGAACAAGGCAGTTTCCAATGTAGCAGTACCCGAAGCAACTATCGCGGCTTCGGAATTATTCAAAAGATCATAGGTCATGTTAAATAGCACAGGTATTTTTTTCTCGCCCAAAAACCGGTTATAAAAGGCAATATCAAAAGATGGCGCTCCGGCTATCACAAATTGACGATCGGGGAAATTTTCTGAGGCTTTTAGCATTTCAGGTAACAGGTAGCTGATCTCCTGCTTACGGCTACCGGGCAATAAGGCTATTATTTTCTTTTCGGGGGATAATTTGCTGATATTATAAAAATCGGGTAAAGGGTTAAAACCAGCTTTGGCATCTAATAACGGATTACCTACATAATCAACCTCCATTCCCCATTGCTTGTAAAAGTCGACCTCGAATGGCAATATGCAAAACATATGGTCAACAATCCTCTTTATCTTCAATACCCGTTTTGGGTTCCAGGCCCATACTTTGGGAGAGATGTAATAACAAACCATCAGGTTGTTCTTTTTGGCGAACTCCGCTATTTTCAAATTAAAGCCGGGAAAATCTATTAATATCAAAACATCGGGCTGCCAGGCCAGGATATCAGATTTGCAAAAGCTTAGGTTTTTCAGGATGGCAGGCAAATTGGCTATCACTTCCACAAAACCCATAAAGGCCATATCGGCATAGTGTTTTATAAGTGTTCCGCCTTCTGCACGCATCAGGTCACCGCCAAAAAAACGGAATTCGGCTTGCGCATCCCCTTCCTTCAGCGCCTTCATCAAATTCGCGCCGTGCAAATCACCGGAGGCCTCGCCTGCTATTAAATAATATTTCATATGTTACTATGCCACAAAGCAATTCTATGCTGTAATCATCATTGCCAACATTTTAATTATCAAAAGTACTTTTTAGTTCGTATATTGGTTAGATATATTCCATTTAAACCAATGTATTTACTGCCTTGAAAAAACTATACTTTTTTGCCATACTGATCTTATGCTATTTTAACGCGTCAGCACAAAAATACCTGCCAAATATTGGGGAAGGCACTAAAATGACTTACAGCGTAGTTGCATACGCTACAGGACAAACCGCCAACATTAATCTTACTCTTATCAGCTTAAAAGTCCCTGTAATTATTAAGTGGGATATCCCGTTTGTAGGCACAGGGACTTTTCAAATGAGCGCGAAATCTGTACAAAGCGCAACCAAGACCCTTGCCGAAGAGCCCCAGCCTGATGAGGTTACCTATATGAAAGATGATCAAACCCTGCTAATTTTATCAAAAGACACTTATAACACCGCCATAACTACCAAAACTTTCCGGTTAAATGGTTACACCTTTAACATTGAAACAGATACTGCCACATTTAAGATCAATAAAAAGGATGCTGATGTTTTTTACGCGGTAAGTACGAAAGGCAACCGAGAGATATGGGTATTGAATGATCCCGCGTTCCCACTGATATGCCGCTCTAAACGCGTTACTAAATACATCGATTTTGAAATAGCAAGCCTTACGGAATGATCAGATGTTAAAAGTCCAGCTATTTAATACAGGGATGGCATGGTGCGCGGTCATATCAAACTGAACAGGCACTACAGATACATAATTATGTTCCAAAGCCCAAACATCGGTGTCTTCACCGGCATCGTTATTTTGGAATACGCCGGTGAGCCAGTAATACGGCCGTTTATGCGGATCGATACGTTCGTCAAATTCCTCGGCCCATTTGGCATTGGCCTGACGGCATATTTTAATACCCTTTATATTTTTACCTGCCGGGAAATTCACATTTAATAAGGTAGCAGGCGGCAACCCGTTTTCCAAAACCTGCGAAGCTATTTCCTTCACAAATTTTAAGCATGGGCCGAAATCGGCTTGTAACGTAAAATCATCTAATGAGAAACCTATAGAGGGAATGCTCTCAATCGCCCCCTCAACCGCTGCCGACATGGTGCCGGAATACAACACATTGATAGAGTTATTCAACCCATGATTGATACCCGATACACACAGATCTGGCTTTACTCCTTTAAAAACAGAATTTACTGCCAGTTTCACACAATCAACCGGTGTGCCCGAGCAGCGATACATTTCTACACCCTCATAAATATTCACTTTATCAAACCGTAGCGGCTTACCAATAGTTATCGCATGCCCCATACCCGATTGCGGGCTATCAGGTGCAACCACTACTACCCTGCCGAGATCTTTCATTACATCAATCAGGGCTTTTATACCGGGAGCAGTTATGCCGTCGTCATTAACAACAAGTATGGTGGGTTTGGAAGTTTTCATCTCAGCACAAAAGTACTATTTTCAATTTTGTGTTGCCCCATAAAACAAAAAAGCCCCGTAAATTCAGAGCTTTCAGTTTTTATAAGTTATTGATCCACTTTACCAGGTCATCCTTCGTTTTACCGGTTTTCTGCTGAAGCTTTCCCAGCATCTCATCGTCTTTACCGTCTTCACGGGTCAGGTCGTCGTCAGTCAGATCGCCGTAAGCCTGTTTAATTTTTCCTTTCAGCTCGTTCCAGCCGCCTTTTATTTCTAATTTGTCCATAGTGTGTTTTGTTAGATGTATGATAATAACATATGCCAACAGGTTTGGTTTTCCATAATTTTTGTTGAAATTTAATCCATGCAATTATCCTTCGATTTTGGCGACTTTTTAATGCTTGCACTGGCGTTACAGGGTTTTATCCTTGCGGGATTGTTGTTTTATTCATCCAAAAAAATCATTAGTAACCGCTGGTTAGGTGCGCTGATATTCATTGTTTCCGAATCAACTTTGATAATGGAGCTCGATTATTCGGGTATTTGTGGGAAATACCCCATACTGCAATTGGTGGTTATCCATTTTATATTAGCTATTGGGCCGGTAATTTACTTCTACACACAAAGTCTGCTCTTTACCCGCAATAAATTAACACCGGGCGCCTGGCTTAATTTTATGCCGCTATTGCTCGAGATGAAATACCAGGTGATCTATCTGTTTTACATTAGCGGCCTGCTGTATATTCCATTTATCCAGCATATCTATTTCCTGCCTGCAACGCAACAGTTGTTATTCGGCGGTTTTCCGTTAATCACAATTATCGCTCTTATATCGGTAACTGCGTATGCTGTAATTACCTACCGCACTATATTACGTTATGAAAAAAGGGTGCAATTATCAACTTATAAATTGAAAGACCTTAAATGGGTAAAAAAACTGCTGTATTTTATATTTGCGTTTATAGTGATTTGGCTTTTTTCAATTGTAGCCCACTTACCGGTGCTTTGGGATCATTACATATTATATATACCTGCAATCGTCTTTGTCTATTTATTAGGTATGGATGCATGGCGCAGGCAAAATAATATGCCCGAAATTGAACTGGCAGAATATGTTCAAAAGTCGGCCAGGATATATTTTACAGCATCAGAAGCGGCAAGCTATACACAACAGCTCATTGAGCTGATGGGAGTAAAACGAATTTATTTAAACCCGCTTCTAAAGGTAGATGATGTGGCGGCTAATATGTCGATACCTGAAAAAGCTTTATCGAGCCTGTTAAACCAACACGTGGGTAAAAACTTTAATGATTTTGTGAATGAGTATAGGGTAGAAGAGGTTAAAATAAGGCTGGCCGACCCATCAAATCATAATTTCACCATCTCTGCCATCGCGTTTGATTGCGGTTTTAATTCCCTGGCAACTTTTCAGCGGGTGTTTAAACAGTTTACAGGCATAACGCCGAGCAAGTTCCAAAACGATAATTTTTTACCGCGGCTTTTTGTTAAATGATACTCAAATCCCGATTTGAGTAGACGACCATTAGATTATTGGCTTGTTTTGCTACAAATCAATCAAACAACAACATGAGACACATTTTATTCCTGTGCATGGTAATAGCACTCCCTTATGTGGCAAACACAAAGCCTATTATGCAACAAAATGCGCTGGCAGTTTACGAAGGTAAATACCAGATGACTGTAAGAGGGCAAACGGGCTACATACAATTAGCTACTAAAAACAATGAACTAACCCTTACCGCTTTATGGACCGGCGAGCAAAACACGCTCAAACATTTATCAGGTGATAATTTTATTATGAACCTGAAAGATTGGTCGGTAAGATTTATACGCGATAAAAAGGGCAGCATAACGGCTGTATTGGTAATGGGCCACGATCTATGGACAAAAGTTAAATGATCTTTTAAATCATAACATCATGAAAAAAAGATCATTACTCTACAGGATCATCAGCTGCATTGTGGCAGGATTGGTTACAGGTGCCTTATGGCTGCTGGCTGGCCGTGGCGCAGCTAACCCGCTATTTCCAAAAACAATAATTTTCACACTGGTAGGTCTCTCGCTCTCGGGGATAGTTATTTTCCCTTTTGTATGGCAGTACCTGCTAAAAAGAAATGCCCATAATTCCGATAAAGTACAGGCATGGCTGTATAATATTATTCGCTATACTGTGGCGCTCGATATTTCCATTTTCGGCTGGAAGAAGTTCTTTCACCTACAGTTTGTAGTACCTGATAATGTAGCGTCATTACCCATGAACCAACAAACAGGTGAGGTACTGACCTGGTTCTATTTTGGCCATTCTTATGCTTTTGGTTGTATCATAGCCTGTTTACAAATACTTGGCGGGGCAATGCTGTTATTTCGTAAAACCTGGCTATTGGGTGCCATTATACTTTTTACATTGATGCTTAATATAATGTCAGTAGATATTTTTTATGAGATGAATCCGGGCGCTTTGAGCCAAGCTGTTATCATGACTATCGGACTGATCTATTTAATACTGATAGATTACGATCGTCTTGCTGAGTTTTTCTTTAAAGCACAATCAAACATAGTATCGTTAACCGCGGTTAAACCGGGGATAAAAACTATTTTTCGGGTTGCAGGTGTACTGATGCCAGTATTATATGTGTGGTACCAGGCAACGCATTGATAGTAAAAACTGCTTTAGATGTAGCATCCAAAGCAGTTTTTCTTATCTATTTCAAAGCCCCTTTCCTTATCTCTTCCACCACGCCCGGATCAAGCAAAGTACTGGTATCGCCTAAATTGGAAGTGTCACCTTCGGCTATCTTCCTCAATATCCTGCGCATGATCTTTCCTGAACGGGTCTTTGGCAACCCTGTTACAAACTGTATCTTATCCGGCTTTGCTATCGGGCCAATAATACGCGATACCGTCATGATGATGTCCTTGCGCGTAATCTCCTCGTTGCCATGCTTGTCCGGGCTCACCACGAAGGCATATACACCTTGTCCTTTTATATCATGCGGGTAACCTACAACAGCTGATTCTACCACACTGCTGTGCATGTTGATGGCATTTTCTACCTCGGCAGTGCCAATGCGGTGACCGGAAACATTCAGCACATCATCCACCCTGCCGGTTATCCTGTAATAACCATTCTCATCGCGAAGGCAGCCGTCGCCCGTAAAGTATAAATTCTCATAAGTAGCAAAATAGGTGGTACGGCAGCGCTCATGGTCGCCATACGTAGTGCGCAACATGCCCGGCCACGGGAATTTGATGCACAAATTCCCGCTTACGCCGTTACCTTCAATTTCTTTCCCGTTTTCATCAACCAAAAGTGGCTGCACACCAGGCAGCGGTAAAGTTGCAAAGCTGGGTTTGGTTTTGGTGATGCCTGCTATAGGCGATATCATGATCCCGCCTGTTTCCGTTTGCCACCAGGTATCCACTATCGGGCAATTGCCATGACCTATCTTTTCATCAAACCAGTGCCATGCCTCTTCATTGATGGGTTCACCCACCGAACCCAGTTTTTTAAGCGAGTTCAGGTCCTTACCTTTCAGCACGCCTTCTCCAAAGCTCATCAGCGAGCGGATGGCTGTAGGCGCGGTATATAATATATTTACCTTGTATTTATCTACAATATCCCAAAAACGGCCCGCGTTGGGATAAGTGGGTATGCCCTCAAACATCAGCGTAGTCGCGCCTTGCGATAACGGGCCATATACGATGTAGGAATGCCCGGTGATCCAGCCGATATCAGCCGTACAAAAATAAACCTCACCCGGTTCATACTGAAATACGTTGGCAAAAGTGTAACCCGCGTAAACCATATAACCCCCGCAGGTATGCACTACCCCTTTTGGTTTGCCGGTTGAGCCGGATGTATAAAGAACAAACAGCATGTCTTCCGCATCCATTTCTTCGGCTTCGCATACAGTATTGCCCTGTGTTTCTATTTTTTTTATCTCATCTTCCCACCATACATCGCGCCCTTTTATCATGGATACGGGTGTGCGGGTATGGGTAAGCACGATCACTTTTTTTACTGATGGGCAACGAACTATGGCATCATCTATCACCGTTTTCATCGGTATATTTTTATCGCCGCGCACACCGCCATCGGTAGTAATTACAATATTGCATTCGGCATCCAGTATCCTGTCGGCAATGGATTGTGCCGAAAAGCCGCCAAAAACCACGGAGTGAATGGCACCTATCCTCGCGCAAGCCAAAACAGCAATGGCTAATTCAGGCACCATGGGCATATAAATACAAATGCGGTCGCCTTTTTTAGCGCCATTGTTTTTTAACACATTGGCAAATTGGCAAACCTTATCATATAACTGTTTATAGGTAAGTACCCGGTGATGCTCCTGCGGATCATTTGGTTCCCAGATGATAGCAGGCTTATCGCCAATTTTTTCGAGGTGGCGGTCGAGGCAATTCTCGGTAATATTCAGCTTAGCACCTTTGAACCATTCTATTTTAGGTTCCTTAAAGTTCCAGTTTAAAACCGTGTCCCATTTTTTGCGCCATTGGAAATTATCGGCAATGCCGCTCCAAAATTCTTCGGGCTGCTCAACACTTTTTTTATAGGCTTCCTGGTATTCAGGGAATGATGTGATCCTCATAGTAAATCGATTTGTAAATGGCGGGCGTAAATTAGTGATTTCTTGTTAAGCGGTATATAAAGTTGTGAAAATTTAATAAGTTTATGTTTTTTTTAAAACCTAAATACCATGACAAAATCAATTCTTACCATTCTTCTTTTGTTGATGTTGGCAAAGGATCTATCAGCACAAACCACACGTACTCTCTTCAACCCTGATTATTTGCGTGGAAAGATTGCAAAAATCTTAGAGATTGAACTTGCTGATAAAGATTATAAAGACACTATAATTAAAACTGCAACCTTATTTGATAAAAACGGTACTACAACAGAAAGAACGTTGTCATATGGAAAGGTATCTTATATATTAAAATATGTCACTGCCTTCGATTCGCGCGGAAATAAAATATCGACAAATCTGACTAATGCTGAAGGCGATATAATAAGTTTTATTTACGACGATAGAGGTCGCTTGGAAGAATTAAGAGGTAAATTGAAAAATAAAAGTTCATCATACAGGGATGTTTACAGCTACAATAATAAAAACAATCAAACTGAAGAAAATCACTATAATGCTAAAGACAGCCTTTCTTCAAATACTTCCTTTAAATATAACGCTCAAAATCATTTGATTGAAGAGGATTATTATATCCATAGCATTTTTTCGTACAAGGTATTGTATACTTATCTCGATTTCGATGATTTTGGCAATTGGACGAAACGTGCATCGAAAACTATATTTCAAAAAACCAAAATGCCTGCTGTCTACAAATTGATTGAGCGTCAAATCTCCTATCAAAAGGGTTAAAAGGGTATGGAAAACCTTTTTTCAAATTATTTCAAAATCCCTCTTGCCTTTTCAACTTAAAATCCTGATATTTGCAAACTCTTTACGCAGGAGTAACCATTAAAAAGATTTGTCATGTCAAGAATATGTGATTTAACAGGAAAAGCCTCTTTGGTTGGTAATAACGTTTCTAACTCAAATGTTAAAACCAAACGCAGGTTTCACCCTAACTTAAAACTTAAAAAGTTTTATATCCCTGAAGAAGATAAATGGATCACCTTAAAGGTATCTACTTCTGCTGTAAAAACTATCAGCAAAAACGGTATTTCAGCTTGCATCAGCAAGTTTGTTAAAAAAGGATACATTTAGTAGTAGTGATCAGAGGTTGGTGATTAGAGATTAGTCGCCTGCATTTTATCAATTAAAAATATAAGAAAATGGCTAAAAAAGGCAACAGGGTTCAGGTAATATTAGAATGTACCGAGCACAAAACAAGCGGTATGCCGGGCATGTCTCGTTACATCACCACTAAAAACAAGAAAAACACCACCGAAAGACTGGAACTGAAAAAATTCAACCCGGTTTTAAGGAAAGTAACTGTACATAAAGAAATTAAGTAATTAGTTGATTAAGTTAAATGGTTGATTAGGTTGATCCTAAAATCAATAATTCAACAACTCAATAACTCAATAATTCGATAAATATAAAAAGATGGCAAAGAAAGTAGTTGCAACGCTGAAAGTAGCTGGTAAAGGCAAAGATTATTCAAAGGTAATTACCATGGTTAAATCGCCAAAAACAGGCGCTTACTCATTCAAAGAGCAGATCGTACCTAACGATAGTGTTAAGGATGCGATTGCCGGAAAATTATAACCCGGTAACGTTCTGAAAAGATATGAAAGCCATCTTGTTTTACGAGAGGGCTTTTTTTTTGATATGCAAATTTGCGGATATGCAGATGTGCAGATTGAAAAAAGACTTTGAGTAGATATTAGTTAATTCGCACATCTGCATATTTGCATCCCGATAGCTATCGGGACACATTCTAAAGACTATGGGATTATTTGATTTTTTCAAGAAAAAGGAAAGCACGCCGCAGGAACAGGAGGCACTGGATACCGGTTTGGAAAAAACCAAGGATAACTTTTTTTCAAAGATCACCAAAGTAATAGCCGGGAAGTCGACCGTAGATGATGATGTGCTGGATGAACTGGAAGAAGTGCTGGTAACATCGGATGTGGGTGTGAGCACGACCCTCAAGATCATCGACCGCATACAGCAACGCGTACAGGTTGATAAATACGTAAGCACCAGCGAGCTCAATGGTTTGCTGCGCGATGAGATACAAAAACTCCTTGCCGAAAATAATAGCAACGATTTCCAGAACTTTGAATACGGCAACCATAAGCCTTATGTAATTATGGTGGTTGGCGTAAATGGTGTGGGTAAAACCACCACTATTGGTAAGCTGGCGCATAAGTTAAAACAGGCAGGCAACCAGGTAGTGATCGGCGCGGCCGATACTTTTCGCGCGGCTGCGGTAGACCAGATACAATTATGGGGCGAGCGTGTCGGTGTAAAGGTGGTGGCACAAGCCATGGGTTCCGACCCCGCATCTGTAGCATATGATACTTTGCGTTCGGCTGTTGCGAATGGCGATGATGTAGCAATTATTGATACTGCGGGGCGTTTGCATAACAAGGTGGGTTTGATGAACGAGCTGACCAAAATAAAGAACGTAATGCAAAAGGTAGTTCCGGGCGCACCGCACGAGGTGCTGCTGGTACTGGATGCATCAACCGGGCAAAATGCCATTGAACAATGCAAGCAGTTTACCGAGGCCACAGCAGTTAACGCTTTAGCTTTAACCAAACTGGACGGCACAGCAAAAGGCGGTGTAGTGATCGGTATATCTGATCAGTTTAAGATACCGGTAAAATATATAGGAGTGGGCGAAGGCATGGATCATTTGCAATTATTTGACAGGAAAGCATTTGTGGATAGCTTATTTAAGCAATAAGCCCCACCCAAACCCTCTCCGGTGGGGAGGGCTTAAAAAAAATAAATAAAGCTTGGCATCAAGCGAAGTTAAAGTCTCCCCTACAGGAGATTTAGAGGGGGCTTATGAGGACGAAATCAATACAACAACCAGCAATCAAAACTAAACCACGTATAAACGTGGTGACTTTAGGCTGTTCCAAAAATATTTACGACTCCGAAGTCCTGATGGGACAGCTCAAAGGCAACCATTTTGATGTGGTGCATGAGGCCGAAGCTGGCAGCAATGATATCATCGTTATCAATACCTGTGGCTTTATTGATAATGCCAAACAGGAATCCATCGATACCATCCTCCAATACAGCGAATTAAAAGAACAGGGCAAGATCGGTAAAGTGATCGTTACCGGTTGCTTAAGTGAACGTTACAAACCTGAACTGGAAGCCGAGATAACCAATGTTGACGGCTGGTTCGGTACCAACGACCTGCAAAACCTCTTAAAATCTGTCGGCGCTGATTATAAGCATGAACTCATTGGCGAGCGTTTGCTGACTACCCCCTCCCATTTCGCTTACTTTAAAATTGCTGAAGGCTGTAACCGCCCGTGCTCATTTTGCGCGATACCATTGATGCGCGGCAAGCACATGAGCCAGCCTATAGATCAATTGGTTCACAATGCGCAGACCCTGGCTAAAAACGGCACCAAAGAACTGATATTAATAGCCCAGGACCTGACCTATTACGGCCTCGACCTGTATGGCAAACGCAATTTGGATGAATTGCTGCGTAGACTGTCAGATGTTAACGGCATTGAATGGATACGGCTGCAATATGCCTATCCTTCCGGTTTCCCGATGGAAATATTAGATGTGATGAACGAGCGGGATAACATCTGCAAATATTTGGACATGCCTTTGCAGCACATCAGCGATAATATGCTGAAATCTATGCGCCGTGGCATCACCAAGCAAAAAACCATTGATTTGGTGAACCAGATACGCGATAAAGTACCGAACATCGCCATGCGTACCACGCTGATCACCGGTTATCCCGGCGAAACCGAACAGGATTTTGAGGAAATGGCTGAATGGGTGGAGGAAACAAGATTCGACCGCTTGGGCTGTTTCACTTATTCTCATGAGGAAAAAACTCATGCCCATTCACTAATTGACGACGTACCGGAAGAAGTTAAACAGGAGCGCGTTGATGCAATCATGGAAATTCAGCAGGGCATTTCCTTTGAAAAGAACCAGGAAAAGATAGGCAACATCTATAAAGTGCTGATTGACAAGAAAGACGGCGGCTATTTTGTTGGCCGTACCGAATATGATTCACCCGAGGTGGACAATGAAGTTTTGATAGATGCAAGCAAGCACTACGCTACCATCGGCAGCTTCATCAACGTAACGATCGATAGCGCAGAAGACTTCGACCTTTATGGACAAATTGTAAAATAACACTCTTTATGCTGGAAAGCCTTCTTTTTAGAATTTTTAAATCTAATTTCGAATATATAATATTGTAAGGATGCCGGATTTTAAATCCGAAACGGCGCAGCCCCCTTTAACGCCTTTGAAAGAAAATTATAAGTTAAAAATCGAACATCCGACATCCGAAATTAAAACAATGGAAGCCTCCTGTATAAGCTATAAAGACACCGGTTATTTTTCCCAAACGGTAATTGATTACATCGGTGATAAAGCCGAACTAAGGCCATTTTATAATCACCGCCCCGATTTTAACGGCTTTGCCGATCTGCTCAAAACCAAAAAAGTTATTGCCGACAGGAAAGTTTTGGTTGAAGTTTTAAATGAGCAGTATGATATAGTTTCGGATCAGGTCAATTCAAATATTAATCTTTTAACCTTAGAAAACACCTATACCATTACCACCGGCCACCAGCTTAATATCTTTGCAGGCCCGCTATACTTCATCTACAAAATAGTAACCGCGGTAAAACTATCGCGCCAGCTAAAAGAAAAATTTCCGGATAAAAACTTTGTGCCCGTTTACTGGATGGCTTCTGAGGATCACGACTTTGCCGAAATAAACTATACTAATATTGGCGGCAAAAAAGTACACTGGTGGTACGAGGCATCGGGTGCTACCGGTCGTTTGAATCCCGATACTATTCGCGAGGCGCTTAACCAATACAAAGGCGTTTTGGGTATGGAACAACATGCACCTGAATTGGCCCAAATAGTTGAAACTGCCTATAGTAAATTTGATAAACTGGCCGATGCTACGCGTTATATGGTGAATGCACTGTTCGGACAATATGGTTTGGTGATAATTGATGCTGACGATCATCGTTTCAAACAGCAATTCGCACCGATAATGGCGCAGGATATTACCGGGCAAAACAGCTTTAAAAATATCAGCGCTACCATAGATCAATTAGAGAAATTGGGCGAAGATATCCAGGTAAATCCGCGAGAGATCAATTTCTTTTACCTGAAAGAGCATATACGCGAACGTATTGTATTGGAAGGCAATGATTACAAAGTATTAAATACGGATATCAGCTTTACAAAAGCCGAACTGCTGGAAGAGATAAAACGACATCCCGAAAATTTCAGTCCTAACGTTGTAATGCGCCCTGTTTACCAGGAGGTCATCCTGCCTAATATTGCATATATAGGTGGTGGTTCTGAGATCGTTTACTGGCTGGAGCTGAAATCAAATTTTGAGTATTACGGGGTAGATTTTCCTATTCTGATCTTGCGTAATTCAGGTCTGGTCGTCCGCAAGGAACTGGCAGCAAAGATCTCGAAGATGAGTCTTACCAATGCCGACCTGTTCAAATCAGCCGATATTATAAAAAGCGGATGGGTAAAAAAACACAGCGAATACAACCTCTCGCTTGCGGAAGAATGGCGCGAGCTTTCATCCATTTTTGAACGCGTAAAGCTACGCGCCTATAAGATCGATGCCACGCTTGCCCCATCGGCAGAAGGCATACAGGCGCGTTTAAAGGATGGTATAGATAACCTCGAAAAAAAACTGGTTAAAGCTGAAAAAGCCAATTTTCACACACGTTTGGAGCATGTGGAATACCTGAAAAACGCCTTATTCCCAAAAAACGGATTACAGGAACGTACTGAGAATTTCGGCCTGTTCTATGTAAAGTGGGGGCAAACATTTATTGATGAGTTGATCCGCAATTTCCAGCCGCTGGATTTTGAGTTTACGGTGCTAACGGAGAAATAACCCCACATTGTTGAAAAAATTAGATATTTGATAATACCACAATAAACTTATCTTTATTTGGTTAAATAAAATATCGTTCCCCTGTTGTTTTATATATGAAGAAACGCTACACTTCAAAACAATTTTTACTCATTGCATCTCTCTTGCTGGTATTCATTTGTTTTGTTGAAGCATGTTCAAAGCGCTCGCCATATCCTACCAACAGAAATTACGAAAAACCATACGATACCACTACTACTGATAGCGCCGATATCGGTGTTGCTTCCTTTAATAATCCTACCGGTGTAGCGGTTGACGCTGCTGGAAATATATATGTAGCCGATTATGGCAATAACGAAATACGTAAAATAACCCCTGCGGGTGTGGTTACCACACTCGCAGGCAATGGTTCTGTAGGGGCTTTGAACGGCCCGGATACTTTGGCTACTTTTAACGGCCCCACAAGTGTCGCGGTCGACCTATCAGGAAATGTATATGTGGCCGATGATAATAACAACCAGATACGTATGATCGCTACCAATGGCACGGTAAGCACTATTGCAGGCAGCGACAGTACGGGCGCGCAGAACGGGCAGGGCGCTCTGGCTTACTTCTTTGGCCCGGCAGGTGTGGCTTGCGATGCCCAGGGGAATGTTTACGTAGCTGATGCCGGTAATAACATGATCAGGATGGTAACACCAGGTGGGTTGGTAAGTACGATAGCCGGAAACACTAATACCGGTGCAGAAAACGGCCCTGATTCTGTTGCTACTTTTAATAACCCTACCGGTGTGGCCATCGGTGCCGGCGGAACTATTTATGTAGCCGATATGCTCAACAGCCTCATCCGGGAAATAAGTAACGGACAAGTAACTACCCTTGCGGGTGGTGACACCTCAGCTTCCATAAATGGTGTGGGCACGTCAGCCGATTTCTTTTTCCCGAACAGTTTGGCGGTAGATGCGTCTGGCAATGTGTATGTTACTGAATACATCTCCAACCTAATCCGCAAAATAACCCCTAATGGTACAGTAACAACCTTTGCAGGCAGCGGGGCAAGCGGGCAGGCGGATAGCACCGGTATTGCGGCAACTTTTTCAGGCCCTTCAGGAGTTGCAGTAGATGGTGCAGGCAATGTTTATGTAGCAGATACTTATAATAATGTTATCCGAAAAATCACCCCCGCCGGTGCGGTCACAACTATCGCGGGCACAGGCTTTGCAGGATCAGCCAATGGCAACGCATTATCCTTGCATAGGGGCAAAACTTTGGCGCTTTTACACAAACGATTACGGCCAAACAACAATATTTTATTCAGGATACTGGTCAAGAAACCTGCATGGCGATATTACATGCGGATAAACAGGTAATAGCTTTTGACAAAACAGTGTCACAACTTTACTAAAATTTAGTCCCGATAGTTGAATTAGACCGTCACCAAATTTAGTTTAGTACAACTCACTGTTTACATGATTTGAGCTTTCCGCCCAAACGAAGCTAACTAATCACTAATCACTCCCCTCTAATCACTTATATTTGCCCATGCTCATAACCGAAAAGGCTTTACGCGCTTTTACCAAAAACATATTTTTAGCCATGGGCTGCAGCCCTGAACATGCAACCCTTGCTGCCGATGTTTTATTATTGGCCGATATGCGGGGTATTGATTCACACGGCGTAGCCCGGCTTACCGGCTATGTGCGCTTGTGGGAAAAGCAGCGTATTAATGCTGATCCTAACATACAGATTGTGCATGAAACCCCTACTACTGCTACTATTGATGGCGATGGCGGCTTAGGGCTGGTTGTCGCGCCTTTTGCCATGAAAGTAGCTATTGAAAAAGCCGAAAAATACGGCTCGGGCTGGATATCGGTGCGTAATTCCAACCATTTTGGTATTGCAGGGTATCATGCGCTGATGGCGGTTGAAAAAAACATGATCGGCTTCGCCATGACGAATGCCAGCCCGCTGGTGGCGCCTACTTTTTCAAACGAAAGGATGTTGGGCACTAACCCTATGTGCTATGCCTTCCCGGCAGGAAAATATCCCCCGCTAATCGTGGATATGGCTACAGCTGCCGCAGCTAATGGTAAACTGGAGATCGCCCAGCGTTTGGGTAAGCAGGTGCCTGAAGGCTGGATACAGGATAAAACCGGCAATTACACCACAGATCCGCATGCGTTAAAAACAGGCGGTTCCCTGCTGCCCCTTGGAAGTGACAGGGAGCATGGCAGTCATAAAGGCTTTGGATTAAGCGCTACTGTGGATATACTTTCAGCTGTGTTATCCGGAGCTAATTATGGACCATGGGTGCCTCCTTTTGTAGCTTTTCTTGAACCACCTACCGATCCTGTCGGCAAAGGCATTGGACATTTTCTTGGCGCGATGCGCGTTGACGGATTCAGGCCGGTCGGAGAGTTTAAAGTCGATATGGATAACTGGATATCCCGTTTTAAGTCAGCATCAACCATCGACCCCAAACAAAAAGTCGTCATCCCCGGTGAACCCGAATTCGAGGCCCAAACCAACCGCCAAAAAAACGGCATTCCATTAGTAGATTCGGTAGCCAACGATTTGAACGAATTGGCTAAGAAAATGAAGATAGCGCCTTTAAACCACTAAATTTTCTGTGGCATTTTTGCCTTTTAATTTCGTAAACCTGCCTTTAAGTTTAAGGAAGTGTTTCTCATAAAGGTAATACGACAATAGCGGAACAACTATTATGAATGGCACATTATACGGGAAGGTAACCAAAAACCATGGCAGGTTTGGCTCCTTCGAAGTAAATATTTGCTGCCATATATAAATACTGTATGAAAGTACCCCTATAAATGACATTATTTTAAAATTAAAGAACCTGAATATCACATCCCTTGATGGTATGATATTACTAATAATAATATATCCAGTGATCGCCGATATAAGTAAGTTGATAAAGACAGCCTTGGTAGTGTAAAATGGATCATAATTCAAATAAAAGATCAGGAATAAACCCACCAGGTTGCCGATCACCTTATATTTCCGGAGCCATTGTTTATCAAACTTCTTTTTAAATGTAAATATTGAAAACAAACACCCGATACTTATCGCCTGGAACTTTATGATGTAATGTGTAAACCCGTAGAGTACCCCCTGGTTTAATACGGGGATAAAATATTGCAGCAAGCATAATAGCGGCAGTATAAATACAATAAATAAGTTTACCCACGTAAAAACTGTGGAATTTTTCTTTAACACATACGGGAAAACCAGGTAGAATTGCTCTTCGTTCGCTAACGACCAGTAATGCCCAAAAAACCAGGAGAATTGTGTGGCCCTGAAATAATTCAGGTTCATGATATAAAACATGGCCCCTATAAACTGGAACCACGCAATTTGTAAATGAAAAACATAGTTTAAAATAAATACGACCAGCACATATAAATAAGCCACCGGGAATATGCGCAGTATCCTGCGGATATAGAAACTTTTAAGCGAAATATCCCCGGTTGAATATTTCTCTTTTAAGCAAAGGGTTGTTATCAGGAACCCGCTGATCACAAAAAAAATATTCACTCCTAAACCGCCATTAAAAAGGATAGCATATGTTGCAGAGCTACTATGCAGGTTGAGGTGGCTCATCACCACAAGTAATATAGATACCGCCCTTAACCCGTTTAATGAGGGATAATATTTTTGGTTGATCGCGTCGGATAAAACAATATCCGTTTTATTTGAAGATTGTTCAGGGGTAAGCAATAGTTCAAAATTTAATTAGATAATAGCGGTAATGCATTTATTTAGCTAAATATCGGCATTCTATAACTCTTCAGCAATAAATAAAAAAGGCTGTTCAAATTCGAGGCTAAAAAAACCATCGTGGGTAGTTTTATAGCGGTTATGTTCAACCATCTCGAGCCCGCTTAAGTGGAATTGCACCGGGGCCGACAATAGTTCAATGATCTCACCTGCAGGTTTCCATTTGCTAAAACCCGGGGTAACCGCGTATATCTTTTGGTTATCATGAAAAATAACCATGTTTATCTTATCAGTAAAGAAAAAATATTCCCTTAACTCCAGGTTATCGGTAATTATATTAACGGCAGGGTATCCGTGGGTTACCAGGTATTTTAGCGCGGTTTCAGTTAATGAACCGGCCCCGGCAGGCATAAATTTTATATCTGATTGCAGATCATCATTTGCTTCATCAGCTATTATCCAATCTATTTTTATACCATAAGCGTGTATTTTTTCTGCTGTATCCTGTGTAACTATTACGGTCGGGCTCCATTCCAGCAGTTGCCCAAGCAATTCGTCAGAAAAGCGCTCAAGCCCTAATACCAATAATGCGGGTTCTTGTTTTTCGCGTACAACGTGGTGGGATGACATATTCCTATAATTGATCAGCTGATTAACCGTAAAATACGGGAAATAGTTTTGTTTAAACGAGTTTAAAACATTTGATATAATAATGATCGAATTTATTAATGCGTTAAACCTTTGGCGAATGCACTACCGGTTGTCACCGCAACTTGCTTGCTAAAACGCTATATTAGCATTGCCTCATGCCGGGCATAATTTTATATGGTTGAACAAACGGTGAAAGACAAACCGCATTTAACGCAAGTGGATTATGTAAGGGCCATCGCATCGTTAATGGTGGCATTATTTCATTTGGGTGGTAAAACACTACCTGTTTTAAAATATGGCTGGTTAGGTGTCGAAATGTTTTTTGTGTTATCAGGCTTTATAATTTGCTGGTCTATACCAATAAGCTATACCTGGAAAATGAGCGGGCGCTTTATAAGCAAACGGGTTATACGTATCGAGCCTCCATATATATTATCTGTAGGGCTGGTTTTAGTATCACATTACCTGTTAATAGCTAATTATCATCCTAATTGGGAAAATGTATTATTTCATTTCGCCTATATCAATAATTTTGTCCACCAGGACTATCTTAATCCCGTTTATTGGACTTTAGGAATTGAGTTCCAGTTTTACCTGTTGATTGCTCTGTTGTTTCCTTTCTTTTTAAAAAATTGGGGGCCTTTTCTAATACTGGCGCTTTGCATTATTCCTTTTTTTATTACGATACCGGCAACTACATTATTTGGATTTTTTCCAGCATTCGCATTAGGAATTCTATACTATCTATTTCAAAAAAAATACGTTAACATCACCAAAGCTTTATTGTTCGGAATTGCCTTCAGTATATGTTTCTATTATGAGATGGGATTCTTGCCCTTGTGCGCAGGATTATTTACGATTGTGGTGCTGATTTTACCATTAAAAAGCAACCGTATGGTTTCTTTTTTTTCGAAAATTTCATTTTCGTTATATCTTACACATGACATTGTCGGCAGCAGTTTTGTTGTGCATGCAGGTATGCTATTACCAAAAACGTTTCTTTTTAAGGGGTTAGAATTTCTTTGCGGAATATTGATAAGTGTATTATTTGCTTACCTGTTTTATTTATGTGTTGAAAGGCCCTGCCTCAAATATTCAAAACGTATTCTTTATTCAAAAAATTAAAAATGAATATAGATATTTTTGTGCCTTTGCAGAGAGCAAAAAACTAAGGTAATATTCAAGCGAAAAGATTGCGTAGCGCCATATTTTCCCTCTCTTTCGAACGGATAAGAAAGGTGATCAGCCAATTGAACATTATTGATATGAAGGTGATCATAATGATTAGCGTTGAATTGCCAATTGAGCTAAACATCACTACAATACCAATACAGATCATATTGAGGCTTGCTAAGATAATTGTTGTTTGTATATGGCTAAACCCAAGTGTTAAAATACGATGGTGCATGTGGTTGCGGTCGGCCGAGAATGGAGAATCGCCCTTAGCTATACGTATTATAAACACACGAAGCGTATCAAATATTGGCCCTATTAATATAGCAAAAGTGATTGCCGGGGCACAGAAAATTTGAGGTGAGTGCGGCCCGGGGTATTTATTCAGTTCAATAAACTTTAATGCCATAACAGCAGATATCAGCCCCATTAATAATGATCCGGTATCGCCCATAAATATTTTAGCCGGTGAAAGGTTAAAGTGTAAAAATCCGGCTGTAGCGCCTACCATTGCGAATGCAACTGCTGCAAGTTCGTAATGTTTTATATATACAAATAAAGCGGCAAAAGTCGCATTCACTATTATACAAGTAACTGATGCCAGCCCATCTATACCATCTATCAGGTTAAACGCGTTAACAATCAGCATAATGATCAGTGTAGACAAAGGCACACTAAAGAAATATGGCAAGTCATAAATACCGAATACGCCATACATACTGGTAATGCGTATATCTCCCAAAATAACCAGTATTGAGGCAACTATGAATTGCATAAAAAACTTTGTAACAGAGTTAACACCGGTCAGGTCATCCTTCATCCCCATAGCAAACAGGATGATACAGGCAGTAAGTAAATAATTAATAGGCAATGATTTATCGGCAAAGCCAAACAATAATGAAGTTATAGTAAAGCTTACAAAAATCCCAATTCCTCCAAGGCGTGGAATTCCGTGATCATGGTGTTTTCTGAAACTACCCAGGTCGTCATATAAATGGCGTTCGCGGGCAACGTGTAAAATAGAAGGTATAGCTAATACTGTTAAAAACAGAGAAAATACGATAACAAATATTAAATATACAATGGGGTAAGCGTGTAAATAATCTTGCATAAAGGGTATTAATCTAATAGTTAAGTACTGGAATACATATATCAAAAAGTGTTCCTTAGGGTTCTTAAAGGTACTTTTATTTATAAATATTGCAACACTTTACGCATCGGCTTTAAAATTAACGTTAAAAAAGGTATCAAAATTCCATTATTCCGCATTGCTTTTAAGTCAAATCCCCAAGCCTTGATGCGAGATATGGGGCTTTTATTACTCATTCCTCCCCGTTGCATTTTAATCATTACTTTATCAAGGTAGAATGCATCCATTTTTTCAAGGTGCATAAACCTCAACATCAGCTCATAATCTGCAGCAGTGCCGTATGCTAAGCTGTAATAACCAAAGTGTTCAAACAGTTGTTTCCTGCAATAGAACGTGGGGTGCGGGGGCATCCACCCCCAATTATACATTCCCTTTGTATATGCCTTTGTACGCCATTTTCGGCTAATAGTTGCATCATACTTAATATAATCTAAATTTCCATATAAAATATTAACTGTGGGTTTAATAAAAGTTTCTGATATTGAATACAATATATCGTAAGCAGCAAAATAATCATCGGCATTAAGCGTACCTACCACATCGCCTGTAGCATGCTTTATACCTTTATTCATCGCATCATATATCCCTTTATCCGGTTCTGATACCAGGATACTAATATGATCTTTATATTTATCTATGATTTGAAGGGTGCGGTCGGTGGAACCACCGTCTATGATGATATATTCAAGGCTTTTATATTTTTGTGCTATAACAGATTCAATACAGCGGTTAATGGTGCCTTCGGGTTACTTGCATTTCCGCGAATGATCTTTACATTACTCCCATTGCCTTTATCTGTAAGCCCCCCGGCTTCACCAATCATCTCAACAAGGGTTGTTTTATCTTTTATGAGTGGAAAGGCGCCTTGCTGTTTTACTTCACCAATTACGGTAACTTTCAGGTTTATTATTTTTAATTCGATAATAGGGTTCCTGAGTAGCGAATCCTTGTACAGTTTCTCTACCTTTTTTTGTGCTTCGCTTCGGGTTAGCCCAACAACATGTACATGCCCTATAACAGGTAAAGCAACTGTACTATCCTCTTCAACCTGGTACGTTTGCCCCTGTGAGCTGGTAGATGATGAGCCATTACTATTGCTTACAGTGGTTGAAGACTGGTCGACAATATAATTAAGGTTTTGCAAATTCCTTATCTGTAGTATATC
>Ga0206859_1008_pt1 | contig 56838 bp, 63 predicted proteins | sample Alteio_BWOrgCont_47_FD_152882 | JGI IMG/M metagenome (GOLD analysis project Ga0206859, IMG submission 152882) | Enriched cells from forest soil in Barre Woods Harvard Forest LTER site, Petersham, Massachusetts, United States -... | ecosystem: Environmental > Terrestrial > Soil > Temperate forest >... | reverse complement strand
GGCGCACTCCATGCGGGCAGCGACCGAAACTGCCGCCAAGCCCGCTGGGATACCCGGCGGTCCGGGAGCGATCAGTCCGGCAGGCGGAGCGGCTCCGGCAGCAGCGCCGGCAGCTCCGGCGTCGAAGTCGTAAGGCAGGATGGAAGAGATTAAGACTATGGAATTTCGAGCTCAAGCCCGGTACATGCGCGTCTCGCCGCAGAAGGCCCGTCTGGTGCTGGATCTGATCAAGGGACGCCGCGTTGAAGATGCGCTCAACACGCTTACCTTTACCAAGAAACGCGTGGCTGCGACGGTTGAGAAATTGTTGCGCTCGGCATTGGAGAACGCCAATTACCTGAGCGCGGAGAAGGGTCTCGACGTCGACGTTGACAGCCTCTACGTGAAGCGCGCCGTGGCTGGCGATGGTCCGCGTATGAAGCGAATCCGCCCCGCTCCCATGGGCCGGGCATTCCGCTACGTGCGGCGTATCGCCCATATCGAGATTGAACTGGCAGAGCGTGGCAAGAATGGCGAAGCTGTGACCCATGTGGTTGGGGAAGCTCACGCCGCGGCTCCAGCGAAGAAAACTGCGGGCAAGAAGAAGTCCGCTGTCAACCAGAAGAAGAAAGTGGCAGCTAAGAAGTAGCGCCGGCGCTACAGGAGAAAAGATGGGACAAAAAGTTCATCCATACGGTTTCCGGCTCGGCTACACCAAGCCCTGGAAGTCCCGCTGGTTTGTCGAGCGCGACTACGACAAGCTTTTGCTGGAAGACGTCAAGCTGAAGAACGAGCTCAAGGAAAAGCTCAAGTCGGCGGGCGTCAGCTCCATCGAAATCGAGCGTCCCGGTAACAAGCTGCGGGTCATTATTAAGACCGCGCGTCCTGGAATCATCATCGGACGCAAAGGTGTCGAGATCGACAAGCTCAAGCAGGACGTGCAAAAGCGGACCTCGCGCGAGGTTTATGTCGACATTCAGGAAGTGCACAAGCCGGAACTCGATGCCCAGCTGGTATCGGAAGCGATCGCGTTGCAACTGGAAAAGCGCGTCGGTTTCCGCCGCGCCATGCGTAAAGCCGTAGATTCGGCGTTGCGTTTCGGTTGCAAGGGAATCAAGGTCCGCGTGAGCGGACGCTTGAACGGAAACGAAATTGCCCGCTCGGAGTGGTATCTCCAAGGGCGGTTGCCGTTGCACACATTACGCGCCGATATTGACTACGGTTTCACCGAAGCGCGTACCACGTACGGTGTGATCGGCGTGAAGTGCTGGGTTTATAAAGGCGAGATTCTCCCGGCCAAGAAACGTGAGCCGCAACAGGCTGCGGGCGCATTTTGAGATCTGAGCTAATAGCCAAGAGCCAAAGGCCAAGAGCGTATTTATGTTGATGCCGAAAAAAGTGAAGTACCGCAAGCAGCAGCGCGGCCGTATGACCGGCAAAGCCTGGCGCGGAAGCGAGCTGACGTTTGGCGACTACGGATTGAAAGTGCTCGAGCCCGGCTGGATTACCGACCGGCAGATTGAAGCCGCCCGCGTAGCCATGACGCGTTTCGTCAAGCGCGGCGGCAAGATCCAGCTGCGGCTGTTTCCCGACAAGCCGGTCACCAAGAAGCCCGCCGAAACCCGTATGGGTAAAGGCAAAGGAGCGCCCGATCATTGGGTGGCCGTGGTTCGCCCCGGAAAGATTCTGTTTGAAATGGAAGGCGTCAGCTTGCAGGACGCCTCGGAAGCCATGCGTTTGGCTTCGCACAAGCTGCCGCTGCGCACCGTGTTTGTGAAACGCGAATCAGCGGTCCACTAAGAACTGGTAACTATTATGAAACCCGACAAAGTCCGCAACTTGAACGACGACGAACTTAAGCACCAGGAGAGTGATCTCAACGATCAACTCTTCAAGCTGAAGTTCCAGCTCAACATGGGCCAGACGGAAAGCTTGAAGAAGATCCGCGGCTTGCGCCGGGACATCGCCCGCGTAAAGACTATTGCCCGCGAGCGGGAACTGGCCGCCGCGAAGACGGAGAAGAGTTAATGGCCGAGACTAATATTCAGCAGGCCGCCGGACGCCGCAAGGAAGTAGTCGGCGAAGTGGTGTCGAACCGCATGCAGAAGACCATCGTGGTGCAAGTCGTGCGCAAGAAATCACATGCCTTCTACGGACGTGTGGTTTCGAAATCCAAAAAGTTCTACGCTCACGACGAGAAGAACGAAGCGCATATCGGCGACGTGGTCCGGCTCGAAGAGACTCGCCCGCTTTCAAAGCTGAAGCGCTGGCGACTGAAGCAGGTGGTTCGACGCGCCACTCTGGTGCCCGAAGTGGTCACCGAGGTTGCTTCCTAAGAGATTGTGGTTCAGGGAGATTGAATTATGGCCGTGATGATGAGAAGCATGCTCGAAGTCGCCGACAACTCCGGCGCCCGCAAGCTGCAGATGATTCTGCCGCTGGGCGGTTCCACCGGATTGAATGCCGGTCTGGGCGATGTGATCACGGCCAGCGTGAAAGAAGCGGCACCTGATGGTCAGGTGAAAAAAGGCACAGTTGTCAAAGCGGTCATCGTGCGTACTCGAAAAGAATATGGCCGCCGCGATGGCACCTACATCCGCTTTGACACCAACGCCGCCGTGCTGATCAACGATGCCGGCGAGCCGGTGGGGACGCGCGTATTCGGGCCGGTCGCCCGCGAGTTGCGCGAAAAGAAGTTCTTGAAAATTGTGTCGCTGGCGCCGGAAGTGCTTTAAGCCGGTTTCAAGGGTCGTTCACTAGAAACCGGAAACTAGAAACTCGAAACTGGGGATAGAAATGGCAACCGCAGCAACTGGACATAAACGAGTCGACATTCGCCGCAACGATACGGTGAAAGTGATCACCGGTCGCGACAAGGGCAAAGAAGGACGCGTTCTGCGCGTGTTTCCTGGTGACAACAAGCTTCTGGTCGAGCACGTCATGATGGTGAAAAAACACGTGCGCCCCAACCCGCAGCGCAACGTCAAGGGTGGGATTGCCGAGCAGGAGAGCCGCATCGCGCTTTCCAACGTGCAACTGGTGTGTTCGACTTGCGGCCCGGTGCGCATCGGCCGTGAAGTTCGGGGCGACCGCAAAGTTCGCGTGTGCAAGAAGTGCGGAACGACCTTAGACAAATAGGCGATTAGCTGTTGGCTGATAGCTGGAAGCTGCAAGCCAGGGGCGAAGGTACCGAGACAATGGCAAAAGACAAGAAGGACAAAAAAGGCGGCGCACAAGAGGAGCAACGGGCTCCCGAAGTCGCGCGTCATAGCGCCAAGGAGACTCCACGCCTGAAAGCGCGGTTTAAGAAAGAAATTGCGCCTACGCTGATGAAGGAGTTTTCCTTCAAGAACCCGATGGCCGTGCCGCATCTCCACAAGATCGTGGTCAACATGGGTATGGGCGAGGCCACGCAGAATGCCAAGGTGATGGATCCGGCTGTCAATGAACTGGGCCAGATTACCGGCCAGAAGCCGGTCGTGACCCGCGCCAAGAAATCTATCGCCGCCTTCAAAGTTCGCGCCGGCCAGTCAATCGGCGCCATGGTCACCCTGCGCGGTGACCGTATGTACGAATTTTTCGACCGCCTGGTCAACGTGGTCCTTCCCCGCGTGCGCGATTTTCGCGGAGTGTCGACCAAGTCATTCGACGGTCGCGGTAACTACACCCTTGGCCTGCACGATCAGTTGATCTTTCCGGAGATCGATTACGCCAAGGTCGATAAGCAAAAGGGAATGAACGTCACCATCGTGACCACCGCCGCCAGTGACGATCAGGCGCGAACGCTGTTGCGGCATTTAGGCATGCCGTTCCGGCCGTAAAGAAGTGTTTAGGTTTCTAGCTGACAGCTAGAAGCCAGAAGCTAGGAGCTTTAATTTGGCTACAACCGCAAAACGAGTCAAGGACGCAAGAAAGCCCAAGTTTTCTTCGCGCAAGCACAACCGCTGCCAGATCTGCGGACGTCCGCGCGCGTTCATCCGCAAGTTTGGCCTTTGCCGCCTGTGTTTCCGCGGCTTGGCCTTGCGGGGAGAAATTCCTGGGGTTTCGAAGTCGTCCTGGTAAGAGAACAAGTCGCCGCAGGTTCTTCGCGGAGCATCGCGGAAGCTAACGGGCGGCTGAGGAGAAAGCAAAACATGAGGTTGACCGATCCGGTCGCAGACATGCTGGCGCGCATTCGCAACGCGATTAGCGCACGGCACCAGAAAGTGGATGTTCCTGCTTCCAAGCTGAAGGCGGAGATTGCCCGCATCCTCAAAGAGGAGGGCTATATCGCCAACGTGAAGGCCACGGAAGAGGAAGGACACAAAGTCCTGCGCATTTATTTGAAGTATGGCAACGGCAACGAGGCGGCCATCTCGAATGTGGCCCGGGTCTCGCGTCCCGGCTGCCGCGTCTACGTGCGCCGCACCGAGATTCCCCGCGTGCTCGGCGGCCTCGGCATCAACATCCTCACCACGCCCCGCGGCGTGATGACCGGACGCCAGGCCCGCAAACAGGGTCTGGGCGGCGAGTTGTTGTGCGAAGTTTGGTAGGGAGCTTCTAGCTACTAGCTGCTAGCTATTAGCTAAAGCCAACGAAGAGCTAGCGGCTAGAAGCTAGCAGCTAAGAGCTGACCTTTATGTCACGAATTGGAAAAAAGCCGATCCCGCTCCCCAAGGGAGTGACGGTCAAAATCGAAGGCAACACTGTCGCCGTCCAGGGCCCCAAGGGCAAGTTGGATACGTCCCTGCCTGCAGGCATTCGCGTTCAACAGCAGGACGGCAACCTGGTCGCGATTCGCGAGAACGATTCCCAGGCCGCACTGCATGGACTGGCGCGGGCGCTGGTCAACAACGCCGTCGAAGGTGTCACCAAGGGCTGGACACGCGATTTGGAAATCGTCGGCATCGGGTATCGCGCGGAATTGAAAGGGAAGGGAACCGTCGTATTCAGCCTCGGCTATTCTCATCCCATTGAGTATCCGCTGCCTTCGGGCATCGAAGTTGCAGTGGATCCAAAGCAGACCAAGTTAACGGTCACCGGCATCGACCGCCAAAAAGTAGGCCAAGTCGCAGCCGAGATGCGAGGCTTGCGTCCGCCCGACCCGTACAAAAACAAGGGCGTGCGCTACGCGGGAGAACGTTTGAAGAAGAAGGTGGGCAAGACCGGAGCGAAGTAATGGCGCTCAGGGGGCGTGAGCGGGGGGCCTGCTGCCGCTATCCTGGGCGAAGCGAAGGATCTCCGATTGAATGGGCGCGCAGCGCCACCCGGTACAGAAACCCGGGACGAACGACCAAGGACAGAAGAAATGCTGACTAGAACTTCAAAGAACACCAACCGGCGGCACGTGCACAAGCGCATCCGCAAAAAGGTTCTCGGCACCGCCGAGCGCCCGCGCCTGAACGTGTACCGCTCGTTGAATCATATTTATGTGCAGGTGATTGACGATCTCCACAGCGCCACGCTCGTGTCCGCCCACTCCGCCGAAGGCAAGAAGAGCGAGAAGCGTACCGGCGGCAACGTGGCCGCAGCCAAGTCCGTCGGCAAAGCCATTGCCGAGCGCGCCAAAGCCAAGGGGATCACGAAAGTTGTGTTCGATCGCGGCGGCTATATTTATCACGGACGGGTCAAAGCGCTGGCCGACGCCGCCCGCGAAGCGGGATTGCAGTTCTAAAGAGATAGAAATTAAAGAGAAGAGAGCCGAATGCCAACAGTAATAAAGAAACTCGATGCGGGCGCCTACCAGTTGAAAGACCAGGTCGTAAACATTAACCGGGTCACAAAAGTGGTCAAGGGAGGCAAGAACCTTTCCTTCGCCGCTCTGGTAGTGGTCGGCGACCCGAGCGCTGCCATTGTCGGATACGGTTCAGGCAAAGCCAAAGAAGTCCCCCAGGCCATCCGCAAGGGAATTGAGTCGGCGAAAAAGAACCTGATCAGGGTCAACCTTACCCAGACCAGCATCCCACATATCGTGCTCGGAAAGTTCGGCTCGGGCAGAGTATTGCTGAAGCCGGCTCCCGAAGGCACAGGCGTGATCGCGGGCGGAGCAGTGCGTGCGGTGATGACCTCGGTTGGAATTCAGAATGTGCTCACCAAATCCATCGGCACCACCAACCCGCACAACGTGATCAAAGCCACTTTTGATGCGCTCAAGCATTTGAAGAACCGGGCGGACGTGGCTGCGATGCGCGGCAAGTCCGCGCAAGAGTTGTAGCAGGAAGAGGATTCGCAATGACGGCAAAGAAATCGACCCCGGCCAGCGGCAAGATCCACTTAAAGTGGGTGCGTTCCGCAATTTGTACTCCGGTGAAACACAAAAGAGTAGTCAAGGGATTGGGCTTTACCCGGCTCAACCAGGTGATCGAGCGTCCTGACAATGCCGCGATTCGTGGCATGGTGGCCAAGATCCCGCACCTGGTAGAGATCGTGGTAGCCAAGAGCTAAGAGCTAAAGGCCAAGAGCGTATTTATGAATCTCTCCAACATTCGAGCACCGAAGAAGGCGGCGGAAAACAAGAAGCGCGTCGGACGTGGGATGGGTTCCGGCATGGGCAAGACTTCCGCTCGCGGCCATAAGGGCCAGCGTTCGCGCAGCGGTTCGCGAATGATGCGTGGTTTTGAAGGCGGCCAGATGCCGTTGCATCGCCGCATGCCCAAGCGCGGCTTTACCAATATCTTCCGCAAGGAATTCAACATCGTGAACCTGGACCGCTTGGCCGGTCTCGGCGAAACTACCATCACGCCCGATGTTCTGCGCAAGGCGGGCGTCATCAGCACCAAACACCCGGTCAAGATTTTGGGTGACGGCGAACTCTCCAAGGCGCTCACCATTCACGCCCACAAATTTTCCAAGTCGGCTCAGGAGAAGATCACCAAGGCCGGCGGCAAGTTCGAGGTCTTGCAGTAATGCTGGAGAAACTGTCCAACATCTTTCGTATTCCTGACCTGCGCAGGCGCATTCTGTTTACCCTGGGTCTGCTCGCTGTGTATCGCCTGGGCGGCCACATCCCCACTCCCGGCGTAAATGCGGATCGCCTCCAGCAATTTTTCGAGCAGAATCGCGGCACCTTCCTGGGTTTCGTGGATTTGTTCTCCGGCGGCCAGCTCCGCCGCCTCACCATCTTCGCCCTCGGAATTATGCCGTACATCACGGCATCCATCATTTTGCAGTTGTTGACGGTCGTCTATGAGCCACTCGCCAAGCTGCAAAAAGAGGGCGAACTGGGCCGCAAGAAAATCACCCAGTGGACGCGGTATTTGACCGTAATCCTTAGCTCCGTGCAGTCGCTGGGCATCGCCCTCAGCCTGATGAAATCTGGCGATTTCGTGGTCAATCCCGGCTACGGCTTTATTCTGATGACCATGCTCACTCTCACTACCGGCAGCGCGTTCATCATGTGGCTGGGCGAACAGATCACCGAACGCGGTGTGGGCAATGGCATGTCCCTGCTGATCTTCGCCGGCATTGTGGTTGGTCTGCCGCGCGGCGTCGCCGACCTCATCGACAAAACCAAGAACGCCGCTTGGGGGCCGTTCACTCCAGTGGCCATGGCGATGTTGGTTGCCCTGATGGTTCTGGTTGTGGCGTTCATCGTGTACGTCGAACGCAGCGAGCGCCGCATTCCGGTGCAGTATGCCAAGCGCGTCGTTGGGCGAAAAGTCATGGGCGGTCAGTCCACTCACTTGCCCCTGCGCGTGAATGCCGGTGGCGTCATGCCAGTCATCTTCGCTTCTTCGATTTTGACCATGCCGCAGATGGTACTTCAGGGCTTCAAAAACAACCGCTATTTCGGCGATCTCATTCGCGCTTTGGGTTGGGGCGAGCCTCTCTATACTCTTCTCTACGCCGTCGGAATCATTTTCTTCGCCTACTTCTACGTGTCGATCGTGTTCAACCCCAATGAAGTTGCCGACAACATGCGGAAGTATGGCGGGTTCATTCCCGGCATACGTCCCGGCAAGCGCACCGCTGACCACATCAACGAAATCCTGACGCGCATTACCCTGGTGGGCGCCCTGTACTTGATAATCATCTCGTTCATTCCCGAGTGGATGATCGCCGGCATTCACTTGAACCACCTTTATGGCCCCGTGGGAGCGTTCTTTGAACGTCTGCCTACTTGGATGACGAATGGTTTGGGTGTCACTTTTTACTTCGGCGGCACTTCGTTGCTGATCGTGGTCGGCGTCGCTATGGACACCGTGACCCAGATCGAGGCGCAACTGATCATGCGGCATTACGACGGGTTCACTCCCAAGAGCGGGCGCATCCGTGGCCGCCGCACCTGGGCATGACGTAACGCCGGCGGTTGCCGGTCGGGAAGTTGGTTGTGCCCGGCAATCCGGAAAACGGCCGGGTAGATTGAACGGGGGATATACGGGGCCGGTTGGATGGCGGATCACACTTCGCGCAGTATCGGACCAATCGTACTGCTCGGACCGCCCGGCGCCGGTAAAGGCACGCAGGCCAAGCTGATTGCCGAGCATTACGAGATCCCGCAGATCTCTACTGGAGACATTCTGCGGGCCCACGTGAAGAATGGCACCCGGCTGGGGATGCTGGCCAAGGACATCATGGCACGCGGTGACCTGGTGCCGGACGAATTGTTGTATGACATGGTCGCAGAACGCCTGCGGGAGGCGGATTGCGAACGCGGTTTCATTCTCGATGGATTCCCCCGCACAGCCGCTCAGGCGGGCTGGTTGGACGCTTATTTTGAGCACGAGGTCTTTGACAAACCGAACCGGGCCCGGTGCCTGCCGATTGTGATCCGCATCGACGTGGATTATAATGACTTATTGCTCCGGCTCACTGGACGCAGGACCTGCCCTGTCTGTGGACACATTTACAACGTCCATCTTCAGCCACCGCGAGTCGATGAACTTTGCGACCTCGACGGTTCCAAGCTGGTCACTCGTAACGATGATCGCGAGGACGTGATCCGGGAACGCTTGCAGGCCTACGACTCCCAGACCCGCCCCGTAGCCGAGTATTACGCCCGCAAAGGACGGCTGGTTTCGGTGGCTGGCAATTTGCCGGTGGATCAGGTGTCGCAGCAGATTTTCCAGGAGATTGAACGCCACGCTTCCGGCGCATGAATGGCAATTGTCTGTAAATCGACGGCGGAAATTGACAAGATGCGGCGTAGCGGCCGCGCCGTCCGGGAAGTGTTGAATTTGCTGAGCGGTCTGGTCGCTCCCGGCGTCACCACCATGGATTTGGAGCGCGCCGCTGAGAAGAAGATTAAAGATCTGGGCGCAAAGCCCGCGTTCAAGGGTTACTACAATTATCCTTGCGTGCTTTGCACTTCGGTGAACGAGGAGATCGTTCACGGCATCCCCTCGGAAAAGCGGGTGCTCAAGGCTGGCGACATTGTTTCCATCGATTGCGGTGTAGTGCTCGATGGCTATTACGGCGACGCCGCCATAACCGTTCCAGTGGACGATTCGGTAAAGCCGGAAGTTCGCAAGCTGCTCGAGGTTACAGAAGCCTCGCTGTACAAGGGAATCGAGCAGGCTGTGGTCGGAAATACGGTCGGTGATGTCGGGGCCGCAGTCCAGGAATGGGTTGAAGCCAGCGGATTCAGCGTGGTCCGCGAGTTCGTAGGGCACGGGATTGGTACCAAGTTGCACGAGGAACCGCAGATCCCGAATTTTGGGGACCGCGGCCAAGGTGCGAAGTTGCGCGAAGGCATGGTGCTCGCCATCGAGCCCATGGTGAATTTCGGCAAGCCGGGCACTCGGGTGCTGGAAGATAAGTGGACGGCAGTAACGGTAGACGGAAGTTGCAGCGCCCACTTCGAGCATTGTGTGGCCGTGACCAAAGATGGCCCGGTGATTTTGACGCAGTAGGGGCTGTTAGCTTTTAGCTCTTGGCTGTTAGCTAAGGGCGAAGAGCCAATGGCTTAGAGCTTCTTAAGGAGCGAATGAGCAAAGAAGACGCGATTGAAGTTATGGCAACGGTCCTGGAACCGCTGCCGAATGCCATGTTCAAGGTGGAACTGGAGAACAAGCACCAGGTACTGGCGCACGTTTCGGGCAAAATGCGCAAGAATTTCATACGAATTTTGCCTGGAGACAAAGTCGCAGTGGAGCTTTCCCCCTACGACCTCAATCGCGGACGGATTGTGTATCGCTATAAATGAGCCTCCGCATTCGCCGCAGTGGTTTTGCCGACGGCTAAATGCTGATAGCTGAAAGTTGGGGTTTTATGAAAGTACGAGCATCAGTAAAGAAAATCTGTGACAAGTGCAAGGTCATCCACCGCAAGGGTGTGGTGCGGGTGATCTGCGAGAATTCAAAGCACAAGCAGCGACAAGGATAAAAGACAACTATGGCCCGTATTGCAGGCGTCGACCTCCCACGCACCAAGCGCATCAACATTGCGTTGACCTATATCTACGGCATCGGCGTTTCGCGTTCCGCCCACATTCTTGACGAGGCCAAAGTCGAGCCCATGAAGAAGGTCCAGGACCTGGGCGAGGACGAGGTCAACCGAATCCGCCAGGTCATCGAGTCGGAAGGTTTGGTCGAAGGCGATCTGCGTAAGGAAGTCTCGATGAACATCAAGCGTCTCATCGAGATTGGCTCTTACCGCGGCTACCGGCACCGCCGCAATTTGCCGGTTCGCGGACAGCGTACTCACACCAATGCGCGCACCCGCAAGGGCCCGCGCAAGGGAACCGTCGCCCAGAAGAAGAAGGCGGCAACAAAGACATAACTCAGCTTTTGGCTTTTGGCTAGAAGCCAACAGCCGATAGCTAAAGGCGAAGGAATCTATGGCAAAACAAGCAGCAGGAGCAACGCCCGCCACTGGCGCGCCGGCAGCGCCGGAGAAAAAGGGCAAAAAGAAAACCTTCAAGAAGAAGGAACGCAAGCATGTGTCGCATGGCATCGCCCATATTCAGGCGTCGTTCAACAACACCATCGTGACCATCGCCGATCAGGCGGGCAACGTGCTCTCCTGGAAGAGTTCCGGTTCTCTGGGCTTTCGCGGTTCCCGCAAGGGCACTCCGTTCGCTGCTCAGCAGGCTGCTTCAAGCGCTGCCAGCATGGCCCGCGATCACGGTGTTCGCAGCGTCGAAGTCCGTGTCAGCGGTCCTGGCTCCGGACGTGAGTCCGCCATTCGCGCCCTGGCAGCGGCTGGCATTGAAGTGCGCAACATCAAGGACGCAACCCCGATACCGCACAATGGTTGCCGTCCGCCGAAGCGCCGTAGAGTGTGAGAAAAGCTCTTGGCCTTTGGCTCTTAGCCTTTAGCCAAGAGCCAACAGCTGATGTAGAAAGATTATTGCGGCTTTAAGCCGCTGCGCCGTTAGCCAACGACGAACGACCGACGACCGACGACGCATTAACCGTCCGGGAAGAAGGGTGAAGCCAAACCTGTAAACCGGTCATCTAAAGGAGAAGCAACTTGGCACGTTACACTGATCCCGTATGTCGTCTCTGCCGCCGCGAGGGCATCAAGCTCTTCCTCAAAGGCCCAAAATGTTTCAGCGATAAGTGTCCCCTCGAGAAGCGCAACTTCGCTCCCGGCCAGCACGGTAAGGACCGCAAGGCGAAAATCGTGGGCTATGGTCTGCAACTGCGCGAGAAGCAGAAGACCAAGCGCATGTACTTCGCCCAGGAGAGCCAGTTCCGCAACTACTTTGAAAAGGCCGCGCGTTCCCAGGGTGTAACCGGCGAACTGCTCTTGCAGCAACTGGAGCGTCGTTTGGACACGGTTGTGCATCGTATCGGTTTCGGCATCTCCCGCCGTCAAGCCCGCCAGTTGGTGCGTCACGGCCATGTTCACGTGAATGGCCGCAAGGTCAACATTCCCTCCTACCAGGCGAATGTCGGGGATGAGATTACCATCCGTGAGAGCAGTAGGAAGCTCGCGATTCTCGAACAGGCCAAGGAATTCGCCAGCCATCAGAATGCGCCGGGCTGGCTCGAAATCGATCGCGAGAACTTCAAGGGCAAGGTGTTGTCACTGCCCAAACGCGAAGAAATTCAGTTGCCGGTTAACGAGCAGCTGATTGTGGAGTTGTACAGCAAGTAACGCCGTTTGGTTGGGCGTCTGAGCCCAACCGCGTCATCCTGAGCGTAGCGAAGGATATTTGCTTCTAGTGTTACAGATTTTGTCTGGTCCACTTTTCGTGCCAGATCAGCCGGTTTGAGGCGCCTGACCTGTAGTAGGACCGCTTCAGGGAGTCTCAGCCGAGCCAAACGGCCGAAGGAGAGAAACACATGCTTTGGAAAGGTTTTCAAAAACCGAAACGTCTGGCGGTTGATACTTCAACCCTCACCGATAAATACGGCATTTTCTGGGCCCAGCCTTTTGAACGCGGCTTCGGCACCACCATCGGCAACGCACTTCGTCGCGTGCTGCTGTCTTCCATCGAAGGCGCGGCCGTAACCGCAGTCAAGATCGATGGCGTGCTGCACGAGTTCCAATCGATCCCCGGAGTGGTTGAGGACGCAACCGACATTATCCTCAACCTCAAGCAGATTCCTTTCAAGCTGAGCGGCGACGCGCCTAAAGCCATCTATCTGCGCGCCGACCAGCCCGGAATCGTGACCTCGGGAATGATTGAGGCCGACGCCGACGTTGAGGTGCTCGACAAGGACGTCTACGTCGCCACCGTCAGCGAAGGCGGCAAGCTCGACATGGAAATGCGCCTCAAGCGCGGCCGTGGCTACGTCTCCGCCGACAAGAATTTCGAGGATGATCTCGGCATCGGTTTTATCCCCATCGATTCCGTCCACTCCCCGGTGCGCAAGTGCAACTACACCGTGGAAGCGGCGCGTCTCGGTCAGATCACCGATTACGACAAGCTCACGCTCGAAGTCTGGACCAACGGCTCCATCACCCCGGCCGACTCTATCGGCCTGGCGGCGAAGCTGCTGAAGGACCACATGAACATCTTCATCAACTTCGAGGAAGATATCGAGACCTCGAGTTCCAGCGAAGAACGCAAGCCGGAAATTCGCAATGAGAACCTGAACCGTTCCGTCGAAGAGCTGGAGCTCTCCGTGCGCAGCTACAACTGCCTCAAGAACGCGAACATTCAGACCATCGGCGAACTGGTGCAGAAGACCGAAGCCGAAATGCTCAAGACCAAGAATTTCGGCCGCAAGTCGCTGAACGAGATCAAGGAAATTCTCTCGACCATGGGCTTGAGCCTGGGTATGAAAATTGACGAACAAGGCAACGCCGTGCCCGGACCAACGTCCAACCAGATTCTGCCGGCTTCGGCGTATGGTGATAACGATCTGTAAAGGATTCGTGGAGGACGGGCGTTCGCGCCCGTCTTTCCCGGTTCCTGCTGAACTAGAAACCAGAAACCAAGGATTCTCTTATGCGTCACAAAGTAGCCGGATGGAAACTGGGGCGTAACACTTCGCACCGCCGTTCCTTGCTGCGCAATTTGGTCACATCGCTCATCGTCGAAGAGCGCATTGAGACCACCGTCCCCAAAGCCAAGGCCATGCGCCCGTTGGTCGAGAAGATGATTACCCTCGGCAAGCGTGGCGACCTGGCTGCACGCCGTCAGGCGCTCGCCTACCTGATGACCAGTGCCGCCGTGGATAAACTCTTTGACACCATCGGCCCCCGTTTCGGAGATCGCAACGGCGGCTACTTGCGCATCGTTCGCACCGGCTGGCGCAAGGGTGACGGCGCCGACAATGCCTTCATCGAATTGCTGGGCAGCGAAAAGGTGCTCGACGAGAAACGCCAGAAGCGAGCCGAAGCCCGCTCCAAGCGCGCCGAAGAAAACAAGCGCGCCATGGAAGAAGCCGAAGCCCAGGGTGGTGTGGAGCATCCCACCCCCGGTGCCGAAGGCGAAGACAAAGCCGAGTAGCTTTGTGGAGTCTTGAAAGGGCGCAGTTTTTCAAGCTGCGCCCTTTTTTTATTTGTATCACAAGATAATACATGTTATAGATAACGTATTATGTCCAATACGGAAAAAACCATCAGCTTCCGTGCCGACGCTGAAAAGATCGATGCGCTCGATTCGCTTGCCGCTGCGCAGGATCGCCCTCGCAGTTATCTCATCAATGAGGCCATCGCCAACTACATCGAAATGCACGCCTACCAGGATGCATTGGTGCGCAAGGGGTTGGAGGATGTCCGGAAAGGCCGCGTCGTCAGCCACGAGGAGGTTGCAAGGCGTCTCAAAAGCACCGGTCGCGCTAGCCAATGATCGTATGGGCCGAACAGGCAACTCAACAACTCGATCGAGCTCGCGATTACATTGCGCTATCCAACAGCGAAGACGTCGCTGTGCGGATCACCATGCGTATCGTCACTAGTGTCGAACGGCTCACCACGTTCCCTATGTCGGGCAGACCCGGCCGGGTCGCAGGCACCCGGGAACTTGTCGTTTCGAACTCGCCTTTTATCGTCGCTTATCGCGTTGAGCATGAACGTATTATGATCCTCGCGATCTACCACGGTGCCCAACAATGGCCCGCGGCGTTCTAATCCCAAAGTCGCCAGGATCCGACGGAGACAGCCGCCCATTCGTACATGTCCTTGCGCAGGTCACCGCCGTAATCTAGCCCTTACCTTCCCGGGCGCTAAACTCTCCTTAGGATGGAGTCCAACCGCACACAAGTGTGGATCGCTGCCGGCGCCGGCGGTATCCTGCTCATGATCTTCTTCGGCTATCTCATGTGGCTGAATCATCAGGGCCCCGTGCTAGCACGTTCCGAGGATCACGATCCCCTATCTGGCGTTCCCAACACCATCTCGCTCAACCCTCTGCGGGACCGCAACTCCGAACGCATTGCTGCAAAATATCTGGACGCTATGCGCGATGGCCAATGCAAAGAGGAATTAACCAAGTGGGAGCACGACTACCGCCGCAAATACGCCGCCTTCATCTGTGACTCCGAAGCCAAACACCCGTTGGTTTCCTGGAAGTTGGTGGACTGGGAGGACGCACCCCCGCTCCGCATCCTCCACTACCGCGGCAAGCGCCGTACCAATGAGGGCGAATCGGGCACCTACAAAGAGTTGTTCTCAGTCACACTCGAAAACAAGGGCGGCGACTGGGAAGTCACCAAGTACGACGCCATGTACTGAAGTCTTTATCTTCTTTGCCATTCCACCTTACCCTTGGTCATTCCGACCGAAGGGAGGAATCTGCTTTTCCTCTTTCTCTCCCCACCGCTTCCGATGTGATACAAGATTTTCATGGTGGACGTCTCGCAGGATACTCCTGACCGTGGTTCCCGCAACCTGTTTGCCTTTGGGGCCACATCACTCCTGAACGATACCGCCAGCGAGATGGCGTACTGGGTCCTGCCGGCATTCCTGGCGTCGATCGGCGCCAGCCCCGCCCAACTCGGCATCATCGAGGGTATCGCCGAGAGCGTAGCTTCGTTCGCCAAGCTGTTCTCCGGATACCTTGCCGACCGCGTGAAGCGCCGCAAGCCGGTCGTAGTCTCCGGGTATCTTGTCGCCAATGCGGTAAAACCACTGCTGGCGCTCGTCAGTTCCTGGGGACAGGTTCTCGGCATTCGCTTTGCCGACCGCTTCGCCAAAGGGATTCGTGGCACTACACGCGACGTGATGCTGGCCGACTCGGTGCCCGCGTCCCGTCTCGGTTCTGCCTACGGCCTTTTGCAGGCCATGGACTCAGCCGGCGCCATCGCCGGGCCGCTGCTGGCGCTTTTACTGCTGCCGCACTATGGTCTGCGCGGCGTTTTCTGGTTCGCCGCCATGCCCGGTGCGTTATGCGTCGCCGTGGCGTTTTTCGGAATTCGAGAAGTCAGAAGAGAGCGAGAAACAAACCCGAATCACCAGCAACCTTCTACTGCTAGGAGCGCCGCACACTTTCCTGGCAAGTTCTATTTCGTGCTGCTAGCGGTGACTTTTTTCTCGTTGGGAAACTCCAGTGACATGTTTCTAGTCCTCCGGGCCCAGAACCTGGGCATTCCGGCGACCCATGCGCCACTCTTGGGCCTGGTTTTCAACGTGACCTACACCCTGTTTTCCTGGCCCATGGGCCATCTGAGCGATCGCTCTTCGCGCCGCGTCCTGGCTGCTTTTGGCTACCTGGTTTTTGCGGCGGTGTACTTCATTTTTGCGGTTGCACCCAATGTTGCTACCATCTGGCTTGCCATGGCTGTTTATGGATTGTTCTACGCACTGACCAATCCGGTGCTGAAGGCTCTGATCGTGGAAGCGGTTGCGCCTGAATTGCGGGGCCGCGCTCTCGGAATTTACTCTTTCATCACCAGCGTCGCCATTCTGCTGGCCAGCCTGATCACAGGAGAAATGTGGAAGCACTACGGCCCGCAAGTTCCGTTCTACTTATCTGCGGGAATCGCCCTGGTCTCCGCAGCTCTATTGCTGATCTCGCATGGCACTGAGGCCACCCAGAAACCCGTCGCCTGAGCCATCACCGCGTGAATCTCTAAGATGCGCGCCCATCTGCCATTCTCGCGCGCTTCGCCCGGAGCAGCAGAAAGATCACAATCTGCGCCGTCAACGCCGCCGAGCTATCCAACATCACGTCGCTGATCGCTCCCGTCCTTGACGGTATGTAGGTCTGGTGCCACTCGTCCAGGCTGGCCACCAGCGCTGACATGAAAAAGGCAATCCCCGACCAGCGTAGCGCCCATATGGCCGGCAAACTCAAAGTGGTCTTCCATGCCCGGAACAAGAGCACACTCAGGATGAAGTAGCCCACGAAGTGGCCGGTTTTTCGGATGTAGTGGTGCCAAACCGCAAATTGCTTTAAGGTCAGACCCAACAGAAAATGCAGGATGGGATATAAAAACCGACTGGTAGATTCGGCCGAGAGGTAGCTCGTTGACTCAATGGCAATCACCACCAGCCATAGCCCGGCCGCGATCCAGACTTTGAGGATGTCTTTCTGATGGGGAGTCAAGCCTGCACTTCCCCCGCGAATGGCAAAAACATGCTTCCTTTCAAGTTGCAGCCTTATTCAACCGCGTAGTTCGGGGCCTCGCGCGTAATCATCACATCGTGAACGTGACTCTCGCGTAACCCGGCGCCACTGATGCGCACGAATCGCGTTTTTTGCAGCAATTCCGGAATGCTCGCGCAGCCGCAATAACCCATGCCTGACTTCAGCCCGCCCACCATCTGATGCACGATCATCGCGACCGAACCGCGGTAGGGAACTCGTCCTTCAATTCCCTCCGGAACAAGTTTTGCCAGCCGGTTGGACTCTTCGCCCATCGCCGACAGCGCCGTCGAAGCTTCGCCTTCGGAGTTCTGGAAATATCGCTCGCTCGAGCCCGATGCCATCGCTCCCAGCGATCCCATGCCGCGATATGACTTGAACGTTCGCCCTTGATACAGAATCAACTCGCCTGGACTTTCATCCGTCCCCGCGAATAGAGATCCAATCATCACCGCGGCCGCGCCCGCTGCCAGCGCCTTGGTAATGTCCCCGGAATACTTGATGCCGCCGTCGGCGATCACCGGAATGTTTGCGTCCTTTGTGGCTCGATATGCTTCCGCAATCGCGGTGATCTGCGGTACGCCCGCTCCGGTCACCACTCGCGTGGTGCAAATCGACCCTGGTCCAATGCCGACTTTTATGGCGTCCGCCCCCGCCTTTGCTAGCTCGCAGGCGCCATCAAACGTCGCCACATTGCCGACAATCAGATCCACCTCTGGCAGCTTTGCCTTCACCGCCTTCACCGCGTCGAGCACGCGCGACGAGTGTCCGTGTGCGCTATCAATCGCCAGCAGATCCACCTTGGCGTTGGCCATCTCCTGCGCCCGCTCCAGAAAGTCACCACTCGCCCCAATCGCCGCAGCCACGCGCAGCCTGCCGTGCGAGTCCTTCGCCGCATTCGGATATTTCAACTTCTTCTGAATGTCTTTGACCGTAATCAGGCCCTTCAGGTTGTACTTGTCATCCACCACCAGCAGCTTTTCCACGCGATGCTCATGCAGGATTTTCTCCGCATCCTCGAGCGTCGTCCCAACCGGCACGGTGATCAGGTTTTCTTTCGTCATCACTTTGCTGATGGGAATATCGAAGCGGGTTTCAAAGCGCAGGTCGCGGTTGGTGAGGATGCCTACCAGTTTGCCATTCTTGGTGATCGGGACGCCTGAAATCTTGTACTGGCGCATGACTTCCAGCGCCTCGGAAACTTTCGAGTCCGGCCCCATGGTCACAGGATCAACAATCATGCCGCTTTCCGAGCGCTTCACTTTGTCCACTTCGTTGGCCTGCTGATCGATCGACAGATTGCGATGGATAATTCCCACCCCGCCCTGCTGCGCCAGCGCAATCGCCATGTGCGACTCGGTCACCGTGTCCATGGCCGCGCTGATGATGGGAATATTCAGCCGGATATTACGCGTCAGTTGGGTCTGTGTATTGGCCAGCGCCGGGACAACATCGGAGCGCGCCGGCAGCAGCAACACGTCATCGAAGGTAAGTGCCTCAGGAACCGGAAAATGAATCATAGTGTTCTCAGCCGCGAAGGATGATCTCTATTCTAGAGACGCCAGCAGGATTGGGCAAATTTACGGCACACCCCGCGTGGGGACAGCCTACCCTCAACCACTTGTCATCCTGAGGCAGCGGAGTCGCTAGCGAAGCAGCGACTCCCAACGAAGGATCTACGCAGTTTTTTCGCATGGGACCCTCGCTCCCTACACGCATTTCTTTCAGGTCCCTTGATCCGACGGGGCCCGTGATCCCTCGACCACCGCGGGCCGATGTCACACCCTCCCCCGGTTTGTCTTTTACTCCCCGCCAGCGTATTATTGTCCTTGGAAACTGTTGTGTAAGAAACCGATTTTGGCGAAGCACACCAGTGGGCGCAAGCCCACATTTTAGTTTGGGCTGCTTTTGCCAAGCGTCAGAGAGTCGGTAAGTTACTGGTTTCATGGTATTTGATATCGAACGGGTACGTGAAATTGCCGCCCAGGTGGGGGCCTCCAGCGGAGTGGAGGTAGTCGAAGTTGACATGCGTGGCTCAGGCGGTTCACGCATGTTGCGTGTCTTTATCGACAAGCCCGGTGGCGTCACGCACGAGGATTGCGCCAACGTCAGCCGCGAACTGAGCACCGTTCTCGACGTGGAGGACGCGGTTCCCGGGGGTCCGTATGTGCTGGAGGTTTCATCTCCGGGCCTCGACCGCAAGCTGTCGCGCCCGGCCGACTTCGAGCGCTTCACCGGCAGCCGCATGAAGGTGAAGACGCGAACTCCGGTAAACGGCAACAAGCATTTTGAAGGGCGGTTGCAAAGTTTTCAGGACGGACGCTTGACGTTGGAACTGGCTACGCCGGGACAAAAGCCGAAACCAGGCAGCGTGCCAGTGAAGATCGAGATTGAACTGAGCAACATAGAGAAAGCAAACGTAGTACCAGAGATTTAGCTAGAAGCTAGTAGCCAGAAGCTAAAAGCCGATAGCCAAAAGCGATCCACCTATGGCAAGCGAGCTATACAACACGATTGACGCCCTCAGCCGGGAAAAAGGCATTGATCCGCAAATTGTGGTCAGTGCCGTGGAAGACGCCATCGTGGTCGCCACCCGCAAGTATTACAAGACCCAGGAAAATCTCCGCGCCCAGCTCGACAAAGACACCGGCAAGATCCGGGCTTTCTCAGTGCGCACCGTGGTGGAGACTCCCGAGCAGGTTGAAGACCCGCTGCTCCAGATCACGCTCGACGAAGCCCGCAAGGCTGATCCCAATGTTGAAGTTGGCGGCGAGATTCAAACCCCCAAAGTTACGGAGGGAATTCTTGGCAGGATTGCGGCGCAAATTGCCAAGCAGGTGATCTTTCAGAAGGTCCGCGAAGCCGAGCGCGACACCGTTTACAACGAGTACATCGGGCGCGTCGGAGAGATTGTCAACGCCACCGTGAAGCGGGTCGAAGGCCCGGATGTAATCTTCGATCTGGGCAAGGCCGAGTCGCGCATGCCCCGCAAGGAACAATCGCGGCTGGAATCATTTGCCGTCGGCGAACGGGTGCGTGTCGTGATCGCCCGCGTAGAACGCGCGTCAAAAGGCCCCGCAGTCGTGGTCTCCCGCGCCGATCCAGCGTTGGTTTCGAATCTTTTCCAGACCGAGGTGCCGGAAATCTACGATGGCACCGTAGTAATTCGCGCTATCGCCCGCGAAGCCGGAGAGCGCACCAAGATCGCCGTCCTGTCGAAAGATAAAGACGTGGATGCCGTCGGCGCGTGCGTCGGCATGAAGGGCATGCGGGTGCAGTCCATCATCCGCGAACTGCGTGGCGAGAAGATCGACATCATCGAATATCACGAAGACCCAGTGACCTTCGCGGAAAAGGCCCTGCAACCCGCTAAGGTCAGCCGCGTCACCATCGTCGACTCCGCCGACAAGCATCTCGAAGTTGTAGTTGACGACAGTCAGCTCTCACTCGCCATAGGCAAGAAGGGGCAAAACGTCCGCCTGGCAGCCAAACTGCTTAACTGGAAGATTGACATCAAGAGTGAGGAAGAGAAGCGCCAGGAAGTGGAGCAGCAGATGTCACAGTTGGTCAGCGCTGCGCCCACTCCGTTGGAGAGTGTCCCTGGCTTGGGCGAAGGGCTGATCGAAAAGCTAGGCGCCGCGGGTGTCACCACCGTTGAAGCTCTCGCGGATATGACCCCCGAGCAACTGGAAGCCATTGAGGGCATTGGCCCCAAGACGGTGGAAAAAATCAGCCTGGCAGTGAATAATTATTTTTCCAGTTTGGAAGCCGCCGCGGCTGCCGACACGCCTGCTGCAACCGAGCCAGTTGAAGGACAGGCTGCGGCTGATGTGCAGGCCGAGGGCGGCGAAACTGCCGAACTCGCCGAAGAGGCTGCGCCAGTTGACGCTCCCACGGCTGAAGTTCCCGTGACTGAAGTTTCCACAGAAGGTTCGACGGAGGAGCTGCCTTCCTCCGAGCGGCAAGAGTAAAGTTTAGGAGTGCGTTTCCATGCAGTGTGACGCACAGCGGAAAACTGACACCGTGAGGTTGATATGAAGACTTAGCGGGATAGTCCGGAGGAAGCGGGGCGGATGAGCAAGGTTCGAATTAACGATCTGGCCAGAGAACTGGAAGTCAAAAGCAAGGCGATTCTCGACGTGCTTCTCGAAGTCGGGGTCACCGAGAAAAAGACCCACTCTAGTTCCATTGAAGATCACGAAGCCGTTAAAGTGCGGGCGCATTTCCGTGCCGCTGCAGGTGACGCGCCGGGCTCGGCTAAGCCGTCGCGTTCCCCCCGTGCTGAGACCGACGAAATCAAGACCAAGATCGATCTTTCCCAAATTTCCCGCCCCGGCGATGTTCTGAATGCCATCCGGAAACAGCAAGCTCCCGCGGTCGCTCCTCCGTCACGTCCTTCAGCGCCGGCACCCGCCGTGGCAAGCCAGCCAGCAACCCCGGTAGCGGTCCCGAAAATTGCAGCACCGGTAGCGCCGCCAGCGCCAGTTGCTGGTTCAGCCCCCGCAGCAAAACCGAGTATTGCGGCCCCGCCAGCGGTCAGTGCTCACCCCTCAGCCACGGCGACCGTCGCTTCGGCTGCATCCGTTCGTCCGGCAGCGCCGCCGCCCACGGTGGCTCCGCCGCCACTATCCACACCGCCCGTCGGCGTAAGGCCGGCCGCGACCGCTCCCATTCGTCCACAAGTCGCTCCGCCACGCACCATCGTGCCGCAGACCGGCCCTCGCCCCGTGTACAAGGCGCCCATCAGACCACCTGCCCCGACTGCCCAGGCAGGCGCGCCGGTACGCTCAGTGCCCGGCCGTCCCGTGCCCGGTCAACCCATTTTTCAGCGGGCGCGTCCGGCTGCACCCACAGGACCCCGCCCGCCCCTGCGTCCCGGAGAGCGCCGTCCGATGCATCCCACGCGTACCGCACCTACGGGCAGCCGTCCGCTGGGAGTCGGTCCAGGAATGCCGCCCCCAGGACCCACGCGTCCCGGCAGCCGTCCCGGTGGCCCGGCACGCCGGCCCGGACAGCGTTACATTCCGCGTGGCGTAAAAGAAGGCCCGATGAAGGGCTTCGTTCCGCCGCCGCGGCTCTCGCTTTCGAACGAACCGCAGCCCATCACGCGCAGCATCACCATCACCGAAGGAATCAGTGTCAAGGATCTTGCCGAGAAACTTGAAATTCGCGCCAAGGATCTCATCGGACGCCTGCTGACTCGTGGCGTATTCGCCACCGTCAACCAGACCCTCGATACCGAACTGGCCAGCGAAATGGCGCGCTTCTTCGGAGCCGACACCAACGTCATCACCTTCGAAGAGCAGGCCGCAAAAGATGTTGCCGACAGCGCCGCTGGTGAAGACGCTGCCGCCACCGAAACCGTTTCCCGGCCTCCCGTGGTCACGATTATGGGTCACGTCGATCACGGTAAAACCACATTGCTCGACGCTATCCGCTCCACCGACGTCGCCGGAGGCGAAGCCGGCGGAATTACGCAACATATCGGCGCCTACAAAGTCACCATTCAGGACACGCAATCACCGGCCTACGGCCGCCAGATCGTCTTCCTTGACACGCCCGGTCACGAAGCCTTCACTCGCATGCGTTCTCGCGGCGCGAAAGCCACCGACATCGTGGTTCTCGTCGTCGCAGCCGACGACGGCGTGATGCCTCAGACTCTCGAAGCCATCGATCACGCTCACGCCGCCGAAGTGCCCATCATCGTCGCCGTCAACAAAATTGACAAGCCCGACGCCATGCCCGATCGTGTCAAAAAGCAACTGGCCGATCGCGGTCTGATGCCCGAAGACTGGGGTGGCACCACCGTCTTCGTTGATGTCTCTGCCAAAAAGAAAACCAATCTCAATCTCTTGATGGAAATGATCTGCCTGGTCGCGGATCTTCAGGAACTCAAAGCCAATCCTGATCGTCCGGCCACCGGCGTCGTGCTCGAAGCCAAGCTCGACCGCGGTCGCGGCCCTGTAGCCACTTTGCTTGTCCAGAACGGCACCCTGAAAACCGGCGACAACTTCGTGGTCGGCAACGTTTATGGCAAAGTGCGCGCCATGTTCGACGACCGCAGCAACTCGCTCGCCGCCGCGCCGCCATCCACTCCCATCGAAATTCTAGGCATGGAAGGCCTGCCTCAGGCTGGCGACCAATTCGTCGTCGTCGCCGATCGTGACAAAGCCCGCGGCATTTCCGAATACCGCGAGCAGAAGGCCCGCGAAGCCGCGCTGGCCAAGAGTTCCCGCGTTTCGCTCGAAGGCCTGGCCGAGCAAATCAAGACTGCCGGCATCAAGGAACTGAACGTCATCCTCAAGGCCGACGTTGGCGGCTCAGTCGAGGTCCTAAGCGACTTGCTGGCCAAGCTCTCCAATGACAAGGTCCGTCTGAAACTCATCCACTCCGGTGTCGGCGCCATCACCGAAACCGACGTGCTGCTGGCCTCTGCGTCGAATGCCATCATCATCGGCTTCAATGTTCGTCCAGAACGCAAAGCGCAGGAACTGGCCGAGCAGGAAAAGGTCGACATCCGCTTGCACTCGATCATTTACGAGTTGCAGGATGAGATTAAGCGCGCCATGAGCGGCCTGCTCGAGCCCACATTCAAAGAAATCTACCAGGGCCGTGCGGAAGTTCGCGAGACTTTCCGTATCCCCAAGGTTGGGACCATTGCCGGCTGTACCGTGGCCGATGGCCTCATCAAACGCGACTCCGAAGTTCGTCTGCTGCGCGACAATGTGGTCATTTTCAAGGGTAAAGTGGGATCGCTGCGCCGTTTCAAAGACGACGCCAGCCAGGTCACCAACGGTATGGAGTGCGGTATCTCGATCTCCAACTACAGCGACATCAAGGTCGGAGACATAATCGAAGCCTTCGTCACCGAAAAGATCGCCGCCGAAGTGATAGCGTAGAGATCATTCATCGGGCATCGGCGGGGTAGCTGTTCCAATCATGATATTCAGCCCACCGGCCTCCGCAAACGCTTGGAAGTCCCTGTCCCGCGTCAGCAGTGGGACGCCGCGGTCCGTGCAACACTGTGCGATCAGTGCGTCACCAAGACGTGCTTTGCGACGCTTGGATAGTATCTTCGCCCGTAATGCTCCCACCCGTTGCCAAAAACCTTCCTCGATCTCGATCATCGGCACATCTGCGAGTGTCTTGCCCACGCTCGAAGGAAGTTGCGGATCGCTCAAGAGCTCCGTGAGCACAAGAGGGGGCATGAGCACTTGCCGCTCTCGCAGGGCGCGGTCCAGTAGTTCGACATCTGGACCCTTCGCACCCTCTAGAAATGCGATCCAGGTACTCGTATCGGCTGCGATCATCGATCCGCTTTGAGCTCGGCTGCGGTGCGCGCGAAGCGTACTTTGCCGCGAAGCTGGCGCAGACGGGCGTACGCGTGGGATGCGGCAACCAGTTGCAGTCCCGTCCGGACGGTCTGGGTAATGCCCGTGCCGCTGGCTTTTCGGGCTTTGTCGAGGAGTTCCTCAGGTATCTCCACCGTGATCTTTCGAACCGTTTCCATGACCAATAAAATTATACCATATTCAATACCAGCATCTGATATGGTACTTGGAATAGGTAGCCGATGATCGCCTTCCTCACCCTCGAACTCCACATCGAGGCCGCCCAGTCCCTCAAAGACAAGCGTCGCGTCCTTCGCAGCCTGAAAGACCGCCTGCGCGCCAGTTTCAACGTGTCCGTCGCTGAACTGGATGCCAGCAATCTGTGGAACCGGGCCACCGTCGGAGTGGTCGCCATATCCGACTCACGGGACTATCTCGATGGATTGATGAAGAACGTCGAACGGCAGGCGAACCGGATCACCAATAATGCCGGAGCCGAAATCGCCGATTCCTTTGTCGAATACCTGTAACACTTTTGTCATCCTGAGGAAGCGGATCCTTCGCAACGCGAAGGATCCCGACGAAGGACCTATGCATTTCCTGTGTGCCAACCACCGAATATCGGGAGAAATTACAGCTAGGCTCAACAGATCTCAACCGCGAAGGGGCGTTAGGATGCAGCCTAGGGCGCAAGCCCTGGGTTCAGAGCGTCCAATGGCCGAGCGCAAAGGGGCGAATGGCAGATGGGGGGACGATAACCTTCGTACCCTCTGCCATCCTTCCCTCCCACACACCAACCCCATTTTCTGATATTCTCATTCGTTTTACTCCGAGGGAAAACCGTGGAGCAGCGCGCCCGCAAATACCATCGTGAACGGCTCGGAGAAGCCTTGCGCGAGGAAATCGAAACCATCGTCGAAGGCGAACTCGGCGACCCGCGCATAGGCCTGGTCAGCGTCACCAGCGTCGTCCTGGCCCGGGACTCGCGCTCGGCGCATGTCTTCGTTACGCTCGATGGAAACGACGAGGAAGCCGAACGCTCGCTCCAGGGGTTGACCGCGGCCGTCGGCTTTATCCGTCGCGAGGTGGCCGAGAATTTGCACCTTCGCCGCCCTCCCGAGCTTCATTTTCAACTGGACCGCTCGCACCAATTCGGCGCCAGAATTGACGAGCTTCTGAATCGCACCAAAAAGCGTAAGAAAAGCTAAACATGCTCGACGAAGTCCTCAAACATATCGAACAGCGCAGCCGCTTCCTGTTGACCTCCCACGCCCGCCCCGATGGCGATGCCGTGGGCTCCGCGCTGGCTTGTGCCCAAATCCTGCGCCTGATGGGCAAGCACGCCGAAGTTGTCCTGCATGACGGTGTTCCGCGCATCTATCAGCCGCTGCCCTTCGCCGACGCCGTCGTCCGCGCCGACCGCGTCAATGGCAGTTACGAAGCTGCCATCGTTCTCGAATGTGACAGCATTCAGCGCACTCGCCTGGCCGGCCTGGAAAATCAGTTCTTGATCAGCATCGACCATCACCTCAGCGGCCGTCCCTTCGCCAACGTCAACTGGATCGATCCCCAGGCTGTCGCCACCGCCGAAATGGTCTACCTTCTGGCGCGTAAGGCTGGGGTCAAGATTTCCCCCGAGATCGCGACCTGCCTTTACACCGCCGTACTTACCGATACCGGCTCGTTCATGTTTGAAGGCACCGGCGAGCGTACCTTTGCGCTGGCGCGGGAGCTGGTGCTGGCCGGAGCCGATCCCGCCCATTGCGCGCGCAACGTCTATTTCGCCCATTCCACCGCCAAGCTGCGCCTCCTGGGCGCGGCCTTGTCGAATCTTCACCGCGATGGTCCTCTCGCATGGATTTCCGTCACTCAACAGCAAATGGATGCGGTCGGCGCCCGCGAAGAAGATTGTGAAGGCCTGGTGAACTACGCGCTTTCCATCCAGGATGTCGAGGTCGCAGCATTTTTCCGCGAGTTGCCCGATGGCCGCCTCCGCGTCAGCTTGCGAAGCAAGGGCCAGCTGAACGTGGCCGCCGTGGCGCAGGCCTTCGGCGGCGGCGGCCACAAGTGTGCCAGCGGTTGCTCGCTCGATGGACCGCTCTCAACTGCGGTCGACCGCGTGTTGGCCCAACTTCGGGCCGATCCTTCCGTACAATAGCTGTCCATGGACATTTCACTGGCTCGGCAAGCCGCTTCCTTTGCCGGGGCGTTGCTTATTCTGGTTGCCTATGTCGGCCACCAATGGGGATGGATGGATTCGCGCAAAGCCGCCTACAACATTCTGAACACCCTGGGCTCCGCCATCCTCGCCTACATCGCCTTTCATCCTTTTCAAGTTGGCTTTGTAGTGCTCGAAGTCACTTGGGCGCTGGTCAGCGCCACCGCTCTATTGAAACCAGTACATCGAAACTGAAAAGAAGGAAGAGAGGTTGATCCGTGTTGATCCGTGAAAATCCGTGGCCGAGGTCTTGTGCGTGAACTCACGCCCTCGTACTGATTGGCTTTTACTCGCCGGTTTCTGCGGATTCTTGCTTTTCTACGGACTCGCCTTTTTCGGTCTGGTCGGCGCCGACGAACCCCGCTATGCCCAGGTCGCCCGCGAAATGCTCGCTCGCCATGACTGGATCACTCCCACCCTCGGTGGCAAGCCCTGGCTGGAAAAACCTCCGCTGTATTACTGGCAGGCCATGCTCGCCTACAGCGTATTCGGAGTCAGCGACTGGGCCGCGCGCCTGCCGTCACCCTGCGATGCCACCCTCATGGTCATCGCCATTTATTTTTTCTTTCGGCGCTTCCGTCCTGGCTCCCAACTCGATGCTGCTCTCATGACTGTCTCCTCCGCCGGCATCATCGGCTTTGCCCGTGCCGCTTCCACGGACATGCCCCTGGCCGCCACCTTCACCATCGCTTCGCTGGCCTGGTACGCGTGGCATGAAAGCGGAGCCAAGCCTTACCTCTGGCTCGCGTATGTGTTCTTGGCTCTGGGAATGCTCGCCAAGGGGCCCGTCGCACCGGTCCTGGCGGCGATAGTCGTCTGCATTTTCGCCGCAGTGAAAGGTGACTACGGAATTCTTCGCCGCACCCTGTCAATTCCGGGAATCCTGATCTTTTGTCTAATCTCGCTGCCCTGGTACATCGCCGTACAAGTCCGCAACCCCGACTTCTTTCATGCCTTCATCCTGCAACACAACCTCGAGCGCTTCAGCAGCAACCTCTATCGTCACCGGGCACCCCTTTGGTACTACATTCCCGTAGTTCTGCTCGCGCTGCTTCCCTGGACAATCTTTGCAGTCGCTGCCATGGCTGAAACTGTTCGCGTCTGGTGGTCCGAACGCCGGAAGATGCTGAAGTCACAGGAAGGCGCGTTCCATGTCTTCCTGTTGATCTGGCTTTTTGTTCCAGTCATCTTCTTTTCCATTTCTCAATCGAAGCTGCCCGGTTACATTCTCCCCGCGCTGCCCGCGGGGACGTTGTTGCTTGCAGACTACGCACGCCGTCGCATAGCTGCCGACGCTCGACCCGGCACCGTTGCAGTCATCCTGCACTCAGTGCTCGCCGCTGCTCTGGTTGCTCCCGCACTGCTCCTGGGACAAATCCTGCTCCTGCACCACCTCACTTGGACCACCCCGGCCTTGATTGCGTTGACCTTCGCCACTGTGCTGGCAATTGGCATCGCGCTCACTCTGCGCATGCCGACCGGGCTTCGTATGCTGCGCTTCGTCACTCTCATCCCCGTCGTGCTCGCGGTCGCGGCCGTGCTGCGCCTCTACGCCCCGGCGCTCGACAACACCCTCTCCGCGCGACCCTTGGCCATCGAACTCGGCAAGCTCGCATCGAAGCCTTTGCCCCTGGCCGTTTTCCACGTGCGGCGTGAAACCGAATTTGGCTTGGCGTTCTACCGCAATCAGATAATCGATCGCTACGATACCGGAGAGATTCCGCAGGAAGAACACATCATCGTCACCGCCACCGGATCCCACGAGGAACTAATCACTCACCTTGCCGGACGCCGCGTCCTGTACCTGGGCAGCTTTGCGCCCCAACGCCTCGACTACTACTGGATTTCTGCGCAAGCACCAGTCCCCTAGCGCCAACCTCACCGCCAGTCCGCGCCATTCACATTCGCCCATTCCTCCCCCATGTTGTCGTCAGTAATGATGCGCCGTTTTCCGATCCTTACAGCCAATGCGTCTCCATCCTCGATACCGGTGCCCTGCGACCTTCCGAGTCGCGAGTCCGCCAGAGCCGCGTATGCTGTCAGTATCTCTTTCGTCTTTGGATTCTGAGGATCGAACATCAGCCTTCCATCGATCCTGTACTCGCGCAGTTCCTGGAGCCAGCGCTCTTTGTCCACCGCGAACGGAGAATCACTGACCGCCAGGAAGTTCATCACTCGAATCCCATAACGGAAAACGTGCAGAGCGGTCGCCATCACCTCCGCCGAGGCCGTTGCGTTGTAGTAAAGAACTCCACCCGGATTCAGGTGCATTTTTACTAAGCGCAGGAAATCAGAAGAAAGCAGATTGGAGCTGTGGTCCCGCCAAAAGAAAGACGTATTCATCAAAACCAGGTCATAGTGCGCCTCCGGGTGTGCCAGCAGCCAACGGCGGCCATCGTCAATATAGATATGCACCTTGGGATTAGTCAGCAGAGAACTCACCATCGGGTAGCCTGCAATCAACCGCAGATACCCAGGATTGATCTCCACAATGTCCATGCTTTCGATGTGCGGTTGATTTATCGCGACCTGGGCCCAAGAGCCTGAGGAAAGTCCAATCAGCAACGTTTTCCGGGGCATCGCGTCGAACAACCCCAAAGCGTACGCTCGGAAGATCATGTTCTTGTCATGCAGGGGATCGACATTGAAGTAGCCGTCATGGACGCCTTCCCCCATTACCCTTCCATCTGCCGTCACCGCGATAACACCATTCCGGTTTTCGACCACATGCGCCATGTACCCGACCATCGCCGCTTTGCGCCCGAAGATTAATCGGCCAAACAGGTTGAAATACAGAGGGGAGGAGAACAGAATCGCCGCAAATGCCACCGCAACCGCACATAGTTTCCCAAGCGACGGCGTCCGTAGCCGTCCAGTGGAGAAGAGCAGCACCAATGTTCCAGCCAGGCCTGCAAGCAGCCCCAACTGAATGGCGGTTTGTTTCAACCCAAAATCATCCATCAGGATGAAACCAACCACCAGACTCCCAAGCGTCGCCCCCAGGATGTTCGCGAGGTAGATCAAGCTCACGTGCCGGCCGGAATCTGTGTCTGCCGAAACCGCCACGCGGCACAGCAACGGGAAAACCGATCCCAGCAGACCGGCGGTAACAAAGAATGCCGGCGCACTGGCCATGAGAGCATAATTTTTCCAGGAGAGCTGGGCCACCAGCGGCGGCAAGTACGCCGAAAAGGCGCCTGCACCCAACAGCATCATCCCGATGGTGTTGGCCACCGCCACCGGACTCTTTCCGTCGGTCAGTTTCTCCGTCGCATAGCTCCCCGCGGCGATTCCACTCAGATAGGTGGATAGCAAGAGGGCAAACGCCGGAGCGCGATCCGCCGATCCCAGCGCCAGCACGCGAAACCATTCGATCTCAAATCCGAGGGCGATGAATCCCGCAAGTCCCGCGATCGACATCGCCACTCCGAGCGGCAGTCCCCGCTGGGCGGTGCTGATTGCAGTCTTCGTCAACGGATTGCTTTCCACGGGACGGGATGACTCGCGACGCCCGTACCAGTAAGCTACCGTTCCTACCACCAAATTGAGACACGCTGCAAGGGTCACCGATCCCGACTGCCCAAAGTTCAGTAACACATATTCCGCGCAAAGATAGCAGGCAAATGCTGATCCCAGAGTGTTGGCGAAATATAGAATGGCAACCGAGCGCCCCACGTCTCCTGAGGAACGTACCAGTTGCTCAACCAGCAGCGGCAGAGTCGCTCCCATCAGCATGGTAGGCACGTTGAGGAGCAGAAAACTGAACAGGATCGTCAACCCTAGGTTAGCGCCTGCTGTATACTCCGCCGCCCAGTGAAAAACGCGTAGTGAACCCAGACCAATAATCGCCACTCCCAGTTCGCAAATTCCAAAAATTACAATTCCGTGTAGTGGAAACGCCGCCGAAAGCCGCCCGCCGGCCAGACTTCCCAATCCCAGCCCCAGCATGAACGCGCTCACCACCACTGCCACCGACTGCACATTGACCCCGTAAATGACAAACAACGCACGCTGCCACACAATCTGGTAGATCAGAGCAGGGAATCCGGAAAAGAAGAAAAGAACAGTGATCAGGCCCGTTCCGCGCTGTCCTGTCTGCTGCCGCTGGCGTCTTAGTGCGAACGCCAGAACGGTTGCGGTGAGCAGAAGCAGGGCCGCAACTGGTGCAGATTCCATGGTTTCCTTGAAGGTGCGTCTGCGAAATTGAAAACGGCTGGAAGTCTTTTATATAGCATGTTTTTCGAACTGCTCCTGAATAATCAAAGAGTGGCCCACGCCGGCCTTCCATGCCGTGCAACAAATGTGTGTATTCCCTATGTTCCTCTGTTTGCCTCGTACCCTGCGAAGCATCTAAACTCGGTTCGCGATCAGAATTACTGCTGAGCGCAGCCCCTCAGGAGCCCGGGTGGAGATTCTCGATCTCAGGCATTTTTCCGCGGTTGACCTGCGTCCTCTTCTTGACGACGAGACCCAAGTGTGGGAACGGCTGCTTTCATGGGATTACTCCGGCTCCGCCGCCATGATTCTGCGTTACGTGGACTCCAAGATTCTGCCTGGTTATGCCGCTGTCGATCGCGGCCGCATCTTCGGCTATGCGTTCTTCGTCTATGAAGGCAGCAAGGGTGTCATCGGCGACCTGTTTGTCGCCAACGGTGGTCGTCTCCCCGATCCCCACGCCGTCGAAACCCGGTTGCTCGTCCACATGATCGAAACACTCCAACAATCCCCCGGCATTAACCGCGTGGAAGCGCAACTCCTGGCCCACGAGACCGGAGTCGTCGCTCAGCCCTTCGTTGATCAGGGTTTCCACCGCCACGCGCGCCTCTTCATGGTCTTACCGCTGGCGAACTCAGCCAAGCCCACCACGTCCTTACGCACCGATATTGAAATTCGCCGCTGGTCCGAGCAGGACTACCAGCCCGCCGCCGCCATCATCACTTCCGCCTATCGCGGACACGTCGACTCCGAAATCAACGACCAATACCGCACCCTCAGCGGCTCCCTCCGCTTCCTGAACAACATTGTCCGTTTTCCCGGATGCGGCACTTTCGATCCTGAGTCTTCTTTCGTGGCCCTGCATCCCAAGACCCGCACCCTGCTGGGATTGATCCTGTGTTCGCGCGTACGACAGGATGTCGGCCACGTGACCCAGGTTTGTGTTCTGCCGGAATACCGCTCGAAAGGGATCGGGGAAGCTCTACTGGAGTGCAGTACAAACAATCTTCGTCAAAGGAAGTTTTCGCTGCTCTCGTTGACCGTCACTGAAGCCAACGCTCGCGCCGTGGAACTCTATCTTCGTCTGGGGTTCGAGACCAAGCGCGTGTTCGACGCATTTGTATGGGAAGGGTAAGAAAGCTTTTAGCTCTTAGCTAACAGCCAAAAGCCAACAGCCAAAAGCCAACAGCCAAAAGCTATCTTCTCAAAAACCACATCACCCATCCCGCCGCGAACACTCCGCCAACAAACATGGCGAAGCAATACAACCCATACTTGATTTGTTCCCGCGAAGTGCTGCGCTGCGTAATTCCAAACACAATCGAAGCGAATACGGCAAACAGCACAGCCGCGCTGAAATGTGAGAGGGCCAGGGTCACGGCTTTTTCCCCACCGCAATGTGATAAGCGTCCGCCGCGCTAATGAAATTCAGCAGCCCGGCCACAATCAGATACTTGGTCCCATAATCCGCCGTGGCATGGGAAATCGCGCCTTGCCCCCAGTTCATGGCCTGCGTCAGGATGTACAAGCCGCCGGCGCCCACATCGCCCACAAATCCCAGAATGTCGAGGATGTCTCCCCCATTGGGCTGATAAACATGCCCCTGCATCAGCAGACCGAGCACAAACATGGTCGCAATCGAGCCTAGGAGCAGCCCGCCTCGAATCCAGCGCCGCTGAATCATGTGTCCAGCGCCAGGGATCAGCCATCCTACCGCCGGCGCCAGCACCGCCATAGTGGTTAGCGGCGGCGCAGCCGCCTTGCTATCAGCTTCTATCGGTTTCTTACCAGAGGAATTTGCCATTCAGATCAGCACAATCTCGCGTTGGATTTTACCCGTCACTTCCGCCGCCTTGGGTCGCACCAGCACGTTCACCTCGCTGCGCACGCCAAACTCCGGCAAGTATATGCCGGGCTCAATCGAGAAACAGGAATTGGGCAGAATGCGTCGCTCGTCGTGGATCTCCAGATCATCCATGTTGGCGCCGTTAGCATGAACATCCGTTCCAATCGAATGCCCGGTGCGATGGATGAAATATTCCCCAAAGCCCGCCTTCCGGATGTGCTCGCGCGTCGCCCGGTCCACTTCCCACCCCGCAATCGCACGGCCGCCGGCAATCGCATCCTGTACCGTCTTCACGCCTGCGTCCCGCGCCCCACTCACAACCGTAAACACCTCTCGCATTCGGTCAGAGGGTGCCTTGCCCACGAATCCCGTCCAGGTGATGTCATAGTAGACGGCCCCCGGCGTATTTTTCTTTGCCCAAACATCGAGCAGCACAAAATCGCCTTCGCGAATCGGCGCCGAACCCTGCGCATGGGGCTCGTAGTGCGGGTTCCCGCTGTTCGCATTTACCCCCACAATCGGAGGATCGTCGGTCACCAGATTCTCGCGCTTGAACGCTTCCATAAACCACTGCTGAATCTGATATTCATTCGCGCCCCCGTTGCGCACCCGCCGTCCGATCTCTTTGAAGGCCTCGGCCGTGATCGCATCCACCGCATCCCGCGCCGCATAATGGCTCTTGATCTGCTCTTCCGTCCAGGTCGCTTCAAACTGCGCCACTAGATCGCCCGAGCTGACCACGTTCTTGCCCAGGCCCCGAATCATCTCCAGCGTCCCGCCATCCACCAGCGAAACATAGAACACCAGGTTGTTCGGAGAATACTGCATGGCCACATCCCGAAACGCCGCCAGCATTCCCTTGAGTTGTTCGAAAAGCTCCTGCCAGGCCGCATATTGCAGCTTCTTGCCCGGAAGAGAGTCCAGATGTCCGGACTCAATCTTGTGCACCAGCTTGACCGGCTCTCCATTCGCCGGGATCACGTAATACCACCGCCGCGTGACCATCGTATTCGCAGGCAAACCCAGCACCCGATAGGCGATGGGATCACGGTGATGGTGATCGTAGAAAAGCCACGCGTCGATATTGCGTTCGCGCAAGGCAGACTGAATGGCGGCCAGATTCATAGGCAAACAACTATTCTAAACAAGAGCAGCCATTTGAGCGAATCGGGGAGCTCTGGGCAATGTGTCGGGCTCCAGGGGATTTCTCTCTGCACTCTGCGTGCCGTTCTCTGCGATCTCAGCGATTTAAGACTCTTTTGTGTCGAAATCTTCAGGGATTGCGAACCCTGAAAATGAAAACGGCCCCGTCGCCGGAGCCATTTCAAATATAGTAGTGCATTCCAGTTCTCTGCCAACAATAGTGTCGGCGGCGCTTGCTAATTACTTGAGTCCGGGCCTGACCGCCAATATCCTCTTCCTTGCCCCCGCCGGTAGCGTCTCGCAAGCCGTCCTTAACACCAACCGCGGCCCACGGCCCCGAATGCTCATCAGATACGGCACCGCCCGTTTAGCGTCGAATTTGGCCGTCTCCCGCAAAAGCCATCCCAGACCCTTCTGCACCATATCGTCTTCATCCGCCAAAAGCAGCGCAGTCAGTTGCTTAATCTCGGCAAAAAACATCTTCTGTCGCGCCCCACGGATCAATGCCACACAAGCCGCCCGCCGCTTCCAGCGATTCCGTGACTTTGCCCAGCGAAAAACATTCCGCGTTCGTGATGACTCGGCTACCACCATGGGTGAGATTAGGGAATGCACCAGCGCATCGTGATCCGCCCAACTGCTGATCCGCGGCAACCACGATTCAAACAATCTGAACTCATCCTCTCCAAGCTCACCCGTCAGGTTCTCAAGCAAGAACACCGCAAAGATTTTTTCCTCAAGATTCTTTCCAGAGAAAAGTTCGTCAGCCGCCCGCAGCAGGAAGGGAAGCCCGAATTCCTTGAGAATCGCCCGCCGGTATTTCACCGCCGCCCGGCGCAGATCAGCCGTATACCATCCGTGAGATTGAATCTCGTCTTTGAAGAACCACTGCACCCCCGCCGCATGCTCGGCCGTACCGCCATCCTTCAGCAAGCGGCGAATCTCCGCGGCTGCCCGCCTTGCATCAACTCTCTGCATCCAGTCATCCTGAACGAAGGATCCTGCTCGACATCAATCTGCGTTCATCAGCGCAAATCTGCAGCTGCAGGCTGCGGCGGTGAACGGCGCACCACGCGGTCATAAATCCACAGCGCCGCCGCGGTCGCCAGTCCCACCGCCGTCACCACCCACCACATCCGCTCGGGCTGATGAGTGACCTCTCCAAAGTGATGCATCAGCGTCCCGCCGAACCATCCCCCAATCAGCGATCCAATCCCAATCGGCAGAAACGCAAAACCCATATACGTCCCCTGCTGCCCCGGAGGAGCCAGCCGCGAAATATAGTCGTAGTATGGCGGCTGCTGAGTGATCTCGCCCAGCGCAAGCACAAACAGTGAGAGTACGGCGCCCCACACCGTCGGCCGCATGGCAAAAATCAACCACGAGACTGACGTGATCACCGTTCCGAGAATCACCGCCTGAAATGCCGGTATCTTCCGCGTCAAAAGACTCACAGCCAGGGTCAGGCAGATCACCGTGATCGCATCGGTCGCCAGGATCTTCTCCACATCGGCTTGAGAACTGACGTAGCGGTGAAGATATCCCGGCAGACTGATAAACTCCTGCCAAAAGACAACCCAGTATCCGGTGAAGAGCACGAGAAACCACATGAACTTGCTGATGCCCGCCAGTACCGGCACCAGAAGTCCCACCCAAACCCACCACGGCACTGCGAAGCCGGGATACACCCACAACCCAATGCGCAACAGCAACGCGAGCGCCAGCACCGGCAACACCAAGCGGTAGTTGCCCACCACCACACAGAAGTTCCGCGCTACGGTCGCAATCGAAGGTGGAGGCGCGTCTCCCGCCTTACGTGGTTCCCGGAAAAACAGCAGCACTACAAAGAACATCGCAAACACGCTTAGCGCAGAGACTTTGTACACCTTCTCGACGCCCAGATGACGATGAGTCCATGACGCCACCAGCGGCCCCGCTGCGCCACCGAGATTGACCATCGTGTAATAAATTGAGTAGCCGATGGTACGAACGTTAGGTTTTGAAGCGCGAGCGGTCGTCCCCACCACGCAAGGCTTCACCATCGAGATGCCAAGTGCAGGAAGAATAAGAATGAATCCCACAAACAAACTGAGCGGCACCGCATTCCGTACCGGCGCCAGCCAAGGCGCGGCGATAGACCCAATCAGAAAATACGCCACAGCCAGAATCAAATAAGCGGTCGCCAGCGCGCGTCGAAAGCCCAACCGGTCGGCGATTGCCCCGCCAAAAATAGCGAGGAACCACACCATGCCGCCGAATACGCCAGTTAGCGTCCCCGTCTGCTCGGTGGAGAAATTCAGCTTCTCTTGCAGATAAAGTGCCAGTGAAGCGAACGCCCCATAGTAAGACAACCGTTCGAATATCTCGCTAATATTCGCGATCCAAAACGGCCGTTCAAACCCGGTACGAATTTCGTTAAAGCGTTGGGAAAAGCTCAATCCTGGCTCCTCTCAAAAACCTTCCTGATTTCATCCGCCGACAGCCCCCTCACCCTTACTACTTTCCTCCTGCTCTTCTCGCCGGACGCAATACTAACGGACGAACGCGGAACCTCCAAAAGATTTGCAAAAAACTCAACGCAAGCCTCATTAGCCCGCCCATCGACCGGAGGCGCGGTTAAGCTGACTTTCAGTGCATCCCCGAGTTCCCCTGTGATTGCATTCTTCCTCGCTCTCGGCTGCACCTTCACTGCAAAGCTGACGCCTGCTTGACCTTCCAGTAGCGGAATCATCCTAAGAGTGTCTACCAAAACCTTTCCACGAACAAAAGCCGCCCTCGTGGGGCGGCTCCGCATTCTAAGGCTCTGCGACCGAGTTAGGGTAGGACTACGAACGGCACATTGCTGGTGCGCGTGCCGTCCGGCGTGGTAACCGTGGCTGGGCCAGTCGTCGCTCCAGCGGGCACGGTTGCGGTTAGCTCTGAAGGAGAATTCACCGTGAAAACCGCCGGCGTTCCATTGAAAGAAACAGCTGTGGTCCCGTCGAATCCTTGGCCCAGAATGATTACACTCTGGCCGACGCTTCCCTCGTGGTTGACGAACGCCACAAATGGGCCAAGCTTTGTGAGCAAGGCATATAAGGTGCCGCCGTTGTTCGCCCCACCCGCCGACGTCGTCCCGTAGAGGTTACCATCCGTCGCCTGTACCAACCCGCCCGTGGGGTTGGAGCCATCAGCACACGGGATGTGAGCACAAAACTCGTGTACCACGGTCAGCGCGCCGGTCGAAGTGATTTTGAACACGGTTCCGCAGCCTTGATCGCCGCCGCATGAATACCCGCCGTAGGTGCTCGCTCCATAAAAGTTTCCGTCCGTGGCTTGGATCAGCCCACTGCCATTTGGGCCGTGCCCGGCACTGCAACTCGTTCTAGTACAGAGGAAGTTGTACAAAACGGTCAGCGTTCCATCCGACCCCATTTTGAAAATCGTTCCTTGACTGTTTGCTCCGCCCAGGCTGGTCGTGCCGTAGAAGTTGCCGTCGCTGCCCTGAACTAATTGGGATGGGCCCTTGCCGTCCGTAATCTCAAAAATATGCAGTGTGGTGATCACGCCCGCAGGAGTGATTCTGAACGCTGTGCCGCAGCCGCCAGCCGAATTGTAAGGGCAATTCGGGTCGCCACCGAGCTTGGTTGTCCCGTAGAAGTTCCCGTCATTTCCTTGCACCAGGCCGGCATAAGGCCCCGCGCCATCTACGCAATTCGCCTGAGAGCAGAAACTATAGAGTGTGGTGAACGTCCCGCTCAGCGAAAGTTTGAAAACCGTGCCACAACCCGGCTGCGGACAGCCGCCGCCTCCACCGTTGATTGTGGTCCCATAGAGACTCCCGTCCGCGCCCTGCACCAGCGCTGCTTCAGGTGAACTGCCATCCGTGCACCCCGGCTGCGCACAAAAAGTATAGATTGTCGTCATCCCGCCTCTGGGGTGGATACTAAATACCGTGCCGTGGTTCGCCTCGGTTTGCGGTACTGTTCCATATAGGTTCCCGTCCACGGCCTGAATCAGTCCCACAGAGGGAGATCCGCCATCACTGCAATCGGGCTGCGAACAAAAGCGGTGTACCGCCAGCACATTTCCAGTCTGTTCGACCTTGAATACTGTTCCACAGCCCGCTGGCTCGTTGCAGTTTGTGTTTCCCCCCAGGGATGCCGTCCCATACAGGCTGGCGTCAATGCTTTGAACTAGCGACATGTTGCCAGGGTCAACTCCAGTCGCCGTGTCAAAACTTGCCACGCTCCTGAATGTCTGTGCGACTGCGGTAATCGTCATGCTCAGCATGAGCACCACACGGAACAATTTCCATCCGCTAAATTTGTTTGTCATTTCAAATCCTCCGAAAACGCAGTGGCAGCAAACTTCACACTAAGAGACGGGTGTCTGACGAGTGGCGGCCCGGCGAAGAGCCTACTGCTCAGGCCGAATGGAAGTATGCCCCCAGCTACACCGGCTGTCAACGCAGGACTTGTATTATGAATGCATCCGCACTGTGTTCCTCAGTGCCCTCTGTGGTTAAGGTTTTATTCTCTCCCCGAAAATCGCTGTCCCCACCCGCACACAAGTCGATCCCTCCTCAATCGCCACTTCGAAATCGTGCGACATTCCCATCGAAAGCTCCTGCATCCCGATACCCGGCAACGCTCGCGCGCCAATCTGATCGCGCAATTCGCGCAGTCGGCGGAAATACGGCCTAGCCTGTTCCGGGTCTTCGGTAAACGGCGGCACCGTCATCAATCCGCGAAATTCAATGTGCTCAAGCCCCGCTGCCCCTTGCAGCAGTTCCTGCAAATCCTCTGACTCCGCCGCCACACCGCTCTTCGCCGCCTCTCCGCCAACGTTGATCTCGATCAACACTGCAAGCTTCTTCCCAAGATTCTCCGCCGCTACATTAAGCTTTTCCGCCAACCGCAGCGAATCCACTGACTCCACCCCGGTAAACAACTCTGCCGCCTTCGCCGCCTTGTTCGTCTGCAAGTGCCCGATCATTCTCCATTCAGCATCTTGCAAATCCGCGAGCGTTCCAGCCTTCTCGGCGAACTCCTGCACCCGATTTTCGCCAAACAGCCGCAGCCCGGCGTCATAACCCTCTCGAATACGTTCTGGCGTTTGGGTCTTGCTTACCGCCATCAGCGAAATCTCAGCTGGATTTCTCCCCGCTCGCCGCGCCGCCGCGGTCATCCGCCGCCGCACTTCCGCAATGTTGGTAGAGATCGACACAGGTGAGAGTGCAAAATATCACGAAGGCCATCAAGGGGGCCAGATGCGGGGTCGTGTCGCTCGGAAGGAACGAGCCCAATGTCCACAATGTCGCGTCGGGATTCCCAGGCAACCTACTGCTCAAAAAGATAAGCCGCGCCAGGCCCAGACTGAAAATTGACCACCGGCTGGCGGTACGATCCGGCGATGACCACGCTTTCACTCAACCCTACTGAGATCCCAAAATTATCCGCTTCTGTTCCGTCGGAGGGAATCAGGATTGCGGCCTGCTGGTTCGTGCTTCGCCAGCCTCCGGCCGGTTTCACGAACACATAGACTGCACCCAGAGAGTTGTTGTAACTCACGCTGCCCACCGCAATCACACTTGCATTGATCGCTACTGAGTCAACGAACAGTCCGGGCACCAAAGAGCTCAGTTTGGCAGTTTGCGTCATGTTTGCCCATCCGCCCGTGGGCTCCACAAATACATACGCAGACTGCAAGAGGTAGGACCCCGTGACAACGGTATCGCCACTCAATGCCAGCGTTCCCCCAAAGCGCGCTCCTCCGCCCAGGTCAGACGCGGCCAGCTTGGCAGTTTGCGTCATATTGGTCCAGCCGTCCGCCGGTTTCGCATAGACATAAATGGCGCCCTCTGGTGTCCCGTTCACCGGCGCCCAAGGGGAACTGATGGCGATCGTGCCTCCATCGATCACCACGCTTTCCCCGAACGCATCGCCCGCACTGGAATCCGTGGACGACAACTGCGCAGTGGGCACATTGGTCGTACTCCAACCGCTCTCGGGTTCCACAAAAACATACGCACGGCCTGGCGCAGTCAGGCTCGTATATTGAGAACCGACCACTACCGTGTTACCAGAAATCGCCACGGCGGTACCGTAGCTATCCTGACCATCGCCCGGCTCAGGATCCCTCAAGCGAGCCGTCTCGGTCATGTTCGTCCAACCCCCGGGCGGCTCTACAAATATGTATGCCGACCGGCTATGCGCAACCGTTCCCCGACTGACGAATTGTCCCACCACAATCGTGTTCCCGCTGATGGCGACCGCATATCCAAAATTCAGGCTGTTGAACAGGCCATTCTGCCCATCCGATGGGGTCAGCTTCGCGGTCTGAGTCAGGTTTGTCCAACCGCTCGCTGGCTTCACAAATACATAGGCCGCGCCCGCGGTATGATCTGCCTCATCTGCGCCAACCACCACCGTGTCCCCGCTGATCGCGACCGAAATGCCAAAGCCATCGCCATTCTGTCCGTCCGATGCTGTCAGTTTCGCGGATTGTATGATTGGATCAATCGTAATCGGATAACGCGCTGCGGCGGTGTCAACTCTCAGCAGCAAGCGCCTGTTTGCCAACTCGATCCAAGCCGGCAAAGCCTTTCCTGAGGCATCGAACGCGGACAACCCGCCATATTTGATTTCAACCTTCCCTCGCCTCCCCACTAGCTTCACTCCCGTCCGGTCTTGGTCGAGGGATGCCTCCAGATCTCCGGACAGCAACATCGCGAGGGTCAAAGGTTCGTGGCTCGCTGCCTCCGCCGCCCTCGCCACTGTGAAACCCTGCTCCAATCCCATTGGCCCGTTCACGTACCACTCTGTCAGCGCGCCTCGTGAATATTCGATTCGGTTCGAAATTGCCCGCGGAGCAGTTCCCGCCACAGCGGTCGGAACATCACCATATCCATACGCCTGCAAACGCATTCCCCACCGCGCGCCGTCGCACACGACATCAACGCCCTGCGAGCTGAAGTCGGCTGCAAGCTTCTGACGGGAGTTGGCGATTGTGTAACCCGAAGACCGGGCTTGCGCGTAATAGATCGACTCATCCCGCCCCAGAGCGGCGGAGACTGGCAGTTGTGCCTCTCTTGGCAAATCAGACGATGTGGATGCGGCAGGTTGGATTACGTTTTCGACTCGGGTCTGACTCTCGGCCAGGCTGCTCGCCGGAAAACACAAAAGGAATACAACGCCTAAAGCAGTAACTACACTCCCTTCCAACTTCATGGCTGGTTCCCTTTACGAATATTCAAACGACCTTACGTCGTTTTCGGTCTACATAATCGCCGTCGGCGGCGCCGGCTCATCCGGGCTGCCCGCGTTCGCCAGTGGCACTCTCATCATCACAAAGATCAGCACCGCCAGCCCAATCAATCCAGAAAACGCAAAGTCGCCAACATCAATATGCCAAAGCTGATGATTGCTTCCCACCACTCCCGCGATCACCAGACCGCACAGCGCCTCCCCGGCAATCAATCCCGAAGCCGTCAGCACTCCCGCATTGTCCACCCGTGCCTTCTGCGCATCGTTGTATCCGCGCCGGTCACGTAGTTTGTCAGTGAACCAGCGAATGACTCCGCCCAAAAAAATCGCCGACGTGGTCTCCAGCGGCAAATACATCCCGACAGAAAACAGCATCGGACTCTTCACCTCCACTAAGATCATCGCAAAGCCCATCAGGATGCCCACAATCACCAGTGGCCAAGCCATATTTCCCCCGACGATCCCCTGCGACAGCATCGCCATAAGTCCCGCCTGCGGTGCCGGCAAAGCCGCGCTCCCGAAGTGATAAGCCTTATCCAAAATCATCAACGGAAAGAACAAAACCAGCGACGCCACAATGGTCCCCAGAATATCTCCCATCTGCATCTTGGCCGGTGTTCCGCCCAAAATGTGGCCAGCCTTCAAGTCCTGCAGCATTTCGCCCGCAACTGCCGACGATACGCACACCACCGCAGCAACCCCCAACACCGCCGCCACTCCACCGATGCCTGAAACTCCCAGCGCCACCATCAGCAACGCCGCCACCACCAGCGTGCACAACGTCAGGCCGGAAACAGGATTGTTCGATGATCCAATCATGCCCACCAGGTTGCCTGACACCGCGGCAAAGAAGAATCCCAGCACAATCATCACCGCAGCCGCCACCACCGCTCCCGCTATGACCTTGCTTCCCGACAAATTGTGCGCCGCGGAGATGAAGTAGTAATACAGCCCGATCATGGCGATAAACACCAACCCTACGCCCGCAAATACCACTTTCGCATTCAGATCGCGGTCAACGCGGCTGGTCGCCTTATGCGCCTCCGCCGATTTCCTCAGATCAGAAACCGCGCGCTTCATGCCTGCACCAAGTTGCTTGCGCATGCGGAAAAGTGTGAATCCCGCGCCTACCAGCATTCCACCCACCGCAATCGGCCGCACAATCGAATACCACACGCTGAACGCGATCCCTCCCCAATACGCCGCCGGGCTCGCGCCTTCCGGCATCGCGGGCAAATTCGGTCCCAGAAAATAAATTAGGAGTGGAACCAGCAATCCCCACGCCACCACCCCGCCCGCGAAATTCAGCGACGCCAACCTCGGCCCAATGATGTAGCCCACACCCAAATAAGCCGGACTCACTGCCGGTGACGTGAACTGTGACATCCCTCCCGTAGCCAGCATGGGCGCGTTCGACCCACGCCCCAGGCGCAACCCCGTCGCCATCTTCGGAATGTCGACCAGGATGTTCTTCGTGTACCAGAAAAGGTTGACCTGCGACAGGAAGTACATCAATCCGCCAAAGCCCATGTTGGCGAACAGAATCTTCGCCGCTTTCGATCCCTGCTGTCCGGCTTTATGAATTTCCGAAGCCGCCACCGATTCCGGGAAGGGAAGCTCAGGATCTTCCACCATCACCCGCCGCAGCAGCGTGACGAATAGAATCCCCAGCAATCCGCCAATCACCATCAGCGCCACCGACGCCCAGTAGTGCTCCATGCCCAGGCTCGGCCATAATCCGGCCAGCACAAATGCCGGTATGGTAAACACCGCCCCCGCCGCCACCGATTCGCCAATCGCTCCGACGGTTCGCGCAATGTTTTCTTCCAGCAGCGTCCCTTTCATCAGCCGCAAAAGCGACATGCCAATCACCGCTGCCGGATACGTCGCCGCGATCGTCATCCCCGCCTTCAAGCCGAGATAAGCATTCGCCGCCCCCAGAATCCCCGTCATCACCAGGCCAATCAACACCGCCCGGAACGTGAACTCCTTCATCTCCATGTTTTCAGGAACATAAGGGCGAAACTTCTTCGGAGCTTCCGTGCTACCGCTGGGACTCATAGGCAAAACCCTCGTAAACAGTCAGGAATAGGCGCAAAAGCAGAACGGCGAAAGTTACCACGCACCGTCATTACAACACAAGTGCGCCCGCGAACAACTTGGCTTTTAACGCGAGCATCCGATCTGATTGTGAACGCTTCGAAACCCCATCTTCTCCTGATTGTCGTTGTCCTCGCTTCGGCGATTTTGCTGCCGTCAGCCCACGCCCAGGTCCCCCAAGAAAAAATCACGGTAGACGAGAAAGAGCGCACATTCATCGTCCATCTCCCCAAAGGCTATGACGCCAAGCAGCACTACGCCCTCGTCGTCCTTCTGCACACCCGCGACCAGGATGCATTCGACATGGAACAACTGACGCGCTTCGACGAGCTCGCCGATCGCGACTCCGTCATCGCCGTCTATCCCAATTCCACCGGCCGTGGCTGGAATCTGGGGATCACGCAGGAAGAGCCCAGTCCGTCAAATATGGGCCGCCGAGGCGGACGACACGGCGGCTGGGGTGGTGGCGGCGGGGGCTATCCCGGTGGAGGTGGCGGCTACCCCGGCGGGGGCGGTGGATATCCGGGCGGCAGCGGCCGCAGCGGCCAGTCCCGAGGCGACGAGAACCGCAGCACTCCAGCCGATGACAATGCCTTCATCGAACAGATGCTCGATAAACTTTCATCCGAATATTCCGTCGACACTTCGCGCGTTTATGCAACCGGTCTTTCCGATGGCGGATTCATGGCGTTCCGCCTGGGCTGCACTCTGTCCGACCGCTTCGCCGCCATCGCCGCCGTGGGCGCTACCATGCCCAAGACAATGACTTGCTTGCCTTCTCACCCGCTATCCACGCTGATGATGAATGGCACCTCCGATCCCATCGTGCATTACAACGGCGGCCACGTCGGCCGATATGCAGTTCTATCCGCCGAGGACAGTGCCAAGTATTGGGCCAAGCTCGGTGGCTGCCAGTCAAAGCCGCAAAAGCAAAAATTGTCTCCAAAGGAAAAAGGCGGCATGAAGACCGAAGTCGATACCTACGACGACTGCCAAAAGGGGGCCCAAGTCGCCCTCTACAGCATCGATGGCGGCGGCAACACCTGGCCCGGCGGCGAACAATACCTCGTCGAAAAAGTCATTGGCAAAACCAGCAACGATCTCAACGCCAATGACACTATCTGGAGTTTCTTCGTCCACCATCAGACAACTTCGTCCCTACCGTCAAAATGACCCGGCGTTACTTCCGGTCGGTTTCGCTGGTTCCCCCGCGTTGCGCCCGCCTCGCCTCGCCGATATACTGTAAGAGATTCGCCCGGCTGGAGCCCTGCTGTGGCGCTTGGGCGAGGGAGGTCTGTCTTCAGCAGTAGCAAGGGCTCAACTCGATCCGCGCTTCGAACGCTGCAAGGTTCGTTGCTTTCCCCTCTGACTTCCGGAGTTCATAGCATTGCCACAGCCCTGTTCGCCACACTTTTTCCTTCCGATTGCCGCCTCTGCGGCGCTCCCTTACTAAACATTTCACGCCTGCCAGTTTGTGAGGACTGTCTCTCCTCCATTCGCCCGTTGGCGGATGGCCTCTGCTCCATCTGCGGCGAGCGTTTGCCAGGTCCTTATGGACTTTTCGCGGAAGGCGAAATCCGCTGCGTGCTATGCCGCCGCCTCGAGCCTCCTTACGCAAAAGCCAGCGCATACGGCAGCTACGAGAGCGGCCTGCGCGAGCTCATTCATCTGCTTAAGTATGACGGTGTCCGTCCTGCAGCGAATGTCCTGGGACGAATGCTCGCGGAGGCCCTTGCTCCACTCCAGCCGCTCTTCGCTAAAGCCCGGGTGCTGGTGGTTCCCGTTCCTTTGTTCACGCGCAAGCGGCACCAACGAGGATTCAACCAGGCAGAGTTGATTGCTCGCGCCGCCCTGAAGCTTGAGCCGTCCCAACGATTCGAACTCAAGTTAGTTCTCGATCGCACTCGCGAAACCCAATCGCAAATCGGCCTGTCACGTCGTCAGCGCCGCGAGAATCTCCGCGGAGCGTTCGCTGTGACCGCGCCCGAGGCAATTCGCGGCCGCGAAGTCCTGTTAGTGGATGACGTTTTCACCACCGGCACCACGGTTTCCGAATGCGCTCGCGTGCTTCTCCGCGCCGGCGCCGCCAAAGTTTATGTTGCGACGGTCGCACGCACGCTGAAGCTGGAAGCGCAATCAGCAAGATTAGGACCCGAAGCAGCCATGACCGTGGCCGCTGCGAGTTAGCAGATTTAGATATTAGATAGTGGAGGACGGGCGTCCTCGCCCGTCAAGTAAACAGTATGTCAGGCAAATGGCACAACTCGGCGCTCGGCATGACTCGGACTCACACCCTGCCCCCGAGCATGGCCCTCAGCCGCCCAGAAAGCGCCCGCACCGACGGTGAAGTTCACGTCTTGCACGCGCCCGTGCTGGTGCTGAACGCATCCTACGAGCCCATCAACGTCTGCGCCGCCCGCCGCGCCATCATTCTTGTGCTCAAAGGCGTCGCCATGACCGAAGAAGAAAACGGCCATTTCCTCCACGCCGCTCGCCTGGCCATGCGTCTGCCCTCCGTGATCCGGCTGCTTGAGTATCGCCGTATCCCGCATCAAACCCGCGCGCTGTCGCGCAAGAATATCCTGCTGCGCGATCGCAATACTTGCCAATATTGTGGGGAAGTTCTGCCTTCAGGTGAGTTGACTCTCGATCACGTTGTCCCCCGCTCCCGCGGCGGCGCTTCCACCTGGGAGAACCTGGTGGCCTGCTGCCATCTCTGCAACCGCCAGAAGGGGAATCAGCTGCCCGCCGAAGCTCGCATGAAGCTGATGCGTGAGCCTCGCGCTTTCAACCTCCACACCAGCCGCCACATCATGCGCCTAATGGGCCGCTCCGACGACAAATGGCGCAAATATCTTTTCTATTAAGCATTCAGCCACAACACCTACCGGATGTTTCAGGGATCACCACGGCCCCTGCAGGGCTAAATGCTAAGTGCTAAGTGCTGATTTCTCACTGTGGCTTCTGCGGCTGCTCTTTCCCATCCGTCTTCGGAACTTCTTTCCCATCGAACGTGATCCTCGACTTCGCCCCGAACCGTTTGTAGTCTTCGTACTTCACGACCTCTTTGATGCGAACGTCCTGGCCTGTAAAGTGCAGGGTGTCATCAGCTTTGGTGAACGTGGGAAACCAATACGAGCCGTCAACCTGCTCTCTCCAGGTGGTGAACTTGGGAAAAAGGTTCTCGTTGCCTCTCTTCTTCTTGACATTGATGTCGGGCACGGTCTTGCCATAAGTCTTCACGATCTGAAAATCGTGATCGTCCACCCAAATACGTCCCTGGAAATAGCGCTTCTTCCCCACAATCTGTTTTGGGGCAATGTCAAAAACATAGCAATGCAGTTCATCTTCCTGCTGCTGGCCTGCGTAAACGATCTGGTATTCCGTAATCTCATCGCTGGTCAGTACGAACGGCAACCGGTTCTCAATGTCGTCGAAGTCTTCCTGTGACATGGATATCCGCTGCAGCGTAGACTGGGGGGCAAAAGTCACGGTCTTGGTCTTGCGTCCCTGATTGTCAAAAGTCACGTCGAAGTCCTCCCGGAACTCGCCGTCTACCGTATCGCCATCCACCGTCTGGACTCTTACGGTTTGATGATACGTGTATTGGTCTCGCGCCGTCTTGAATTCTTTCTCCTTCGCCGCGAAATGCTGAATGATCTCATCGACCGTAGCGTTCTTCGGCTGAGTATTCTCCAGCGGCCCTTCATCCGCCCGAGCAGGCAGCATCATGCCGCAAATGGCGAACACTGCCAGACACGCAATCCACGTACGTTTCATGACGATAGGTCCACCTTGTACGCCTATCTTATACGAGCCCTGCCGATTCCGCCCGACCCTGTAACTGGGAACAGAGAACTGAGATCTGAGAACTGGTTCTGCAACCACCCTTTTTGTTAGATTGTCGACTCCCTCCACCGGTTGCCGCTGCTCCGCTTTTCACTCCCAACACCGCCCCACCCGTTGTAAGATGACCCTCAAGTTCCATGGCCTCCCCACGCGAAGCGCCGCCAGCCGCCGTCCCCACCGCTCACCAGGAGATCGCCCGTCTGGCCGGGCTTCCCGAGCTGCGCGCCGCCTCCGCCTGGTTCCGTGGGCAGGAGACCCAACTCGCCTACTGGCAGCTTGAGATGGCCCGCATTCCCGCTCCCCCGTTCGGAGAATCCGCCCGCGCCGAGTGGCTGAAAAAGCGCTTTCGCGAAATTGGTCTCACCGACGTCCACATCGACGAAGTCGGCAACGTCTTCGGGCTTCGCAACGGCTCCGGCACCGGTTTCGTCTCGCTGAGCGCGCACATCGATACCGTTTTTCCCGCCGGAACTCCGCTCAACGTCCGCCAGCAGGGAACTCGTCTCTACGGTCCGGGCGTTTCCGACAACGGCGCAGGAGTCGTCGCCCTGCTCGCGGTCGCCGCCGCTCTGCAAGCTGCCAAAATCTCACCCCAGACGCCAATCGTTTTTATCGGCAACGTCGGCGAAGAGGGCGAAGGCGATCTCCGAGGCATGCGCCACATTTTCGCCAATCCGCGCTGGAAGGATTCCATCCGCTACAGTCTGGTCCTCGACGGTGCCGGTGCCGACACCATCGTCGCCGAAGCTCTCGGCAGCCGCCGCTTCGAAGTCATCGTCCGCGGACCCGGAGGCCACTCCTGGAGTGATTTCGGCGCTCCCAATCCAATTCTCGTCTTGGCCCGTGCCATCCGCGCCTTCGCTCAAAGCCCGGTCCCCACTTCGCCCAAAACCACTTTCAACATCGGCGTCATCCGCGGCGGCACGTCGGTAAACTCCATTCCCGAATCTGCCAGCATGCGTGTGGACATCCGCTCCACCTCCATGGCGGAAATGGAGCGCCTCGAAGCATCCCTCCGCCGCGAGCTCGAACTCGCGAGCGATGAAGAAACCCAGGCCAGCGAACGCCGCAATCCGTCACCCAAGCGATCAACTGCTCTCAGCTACGAAATCGTCGCCATCGGCAATCGCCCGGCCGGCGAGCTCGCCCCTGACGCCCGCATGCTCAAAGTCATTCGCGCCGTGGACTCCCACCTCGGCAACGCCGCCCAAATCCAGCGCGCCTCCACCGACGCCAACATCCCCCTATCCCTCGCCCGCGAAGCCATCGCCATCGGCGGCGGCGGTACCGGCGGCGGCGCTCATACCCTCCAGGAATGGTTCGATTGCAACGGCCGCGAACTAAGCCTGAAACGCATCCTGCTGACCGTCCTCGCCCTCGCCGGAATCCGCGATTGATTTTGATCTATGCAGTTTCCTATTGCTTAATCGGATGTGGGACTAAAATCCCGCCTTCTCCCGTGGACGAAACGGAATCATCACCACCGCCTGCAACGCCACCGGATTCCCATTCTTCAACGCCGGCAGGAACCGCCATCGTGCCAGCGCATTCGACGCATATTCATCCAGCCGGTCATCAATGCTGTTCAACACTCGCACGTCGCCCACGCTGCCATCCGCATTGATCACCGCCGAGAGCGTCACCGTGCCGTGCACGTTCTGTTTCATCAGTTCCAGTGGATATCCCGGGTCCGCCGTTCGCGTCGCCACCGGCGCGACCAAATCACCTTGTTTTTCACCCTCTTTTTGCTCGACGAAGTGCATCACCCAGCTCCCGCCCGCGGAATTCAGGTTCGGGACGCTTAGCGTCATGGCATAGGACTTTCTTCCAGCAAACACTTTCCGCTCTTCTTCCGTCTGCCGGTCTGGAGACATCTCCGAAGCCGTCCTCCGCGAACTCGAACTTCGCGACGCCCCCGCTCCCGCCGGGTCCACGGCAGTTCCCGGCCTCCCACTTCCAGCCATCGTGGAACCACTATCCGATTTCGGCCCAGCCCCCACAAATAGCCCCGGCGGAATCCCATTCACACTGCTGGCCGCGCTACGTCCCGCGGATTCGCTCGCCGCCTTGCCTCCGCCCGCAACCTCCGGAGCACCCGTCGCCCCCGCCTTGCCTTCCGGCGTCGCAGCAAAAGTTCCCCGCCGATTTCCGCTCGGCCCTTCAACCGATGCCGCCGGTGCCGCGGGATTCACATTCAACGCAATCATCCGCCCGCCCCCACCCGAAACCCCGCGTTCCTGCACCGACGGTGGCGGCGGCACCACTGCCGGGCTTGCCCCTCCTAGCGCTCCTTGCGCCAGGGTTGCCATCGCGCGCTGCTCCGCTACCGGCAACTGCGGCGCGGGTGCCACCACCTGCGCATGGCCAATATTGATGTCCCCAACTTTTCGAATCGACGCCGTCTCCACACTCGGAGGCGGTTCCACCACCGAAGGCTCCGGCATGTGAACATTGCGGCTCGAGCGCGCCGCCTTCATCTCCGGCGCAGGAGCCACCACCGTCTCTGTCAGCGTCGGAGTCGCATTCAATCTGTTCTTCACCTCCGGCGGAGGAGCCACCACTGCCGTCGTCATCTCCGGCAATCGCAAATCAGTCTTGGTCGCCGCCAACGGAACCGCAGGCTGTGCCGCGTTCCACGCCACTACATTCGGCAGCGGAACATCGTGATCCAGCTTGATCTTCGGAGGAGTAACAATCGTCTGCCGCCGGTTGTCCGGCTCCGGCGGCACCGAAATAATCGGCTGCGGCGCATACGACGGATCAGCCTTTTGCGGCAAACGCGCCTTAGCGCCGCCCGTATCCAACTGCTGCAAGTATTCCGGCGCCGAGTAGGTAATTACATCCGAGCTGTGAAACACCGCCGGCCTCACCTCGCGAGCTCCCTGTGGCCACAGCAGCGACGTACTTAACAGCATCGCAATAAACACCGCATGCGCTACGACAGATTCTCCAAACTGTCTCCACGGCAACGGTGAAGCCACAAACACATCGTCCCAAAACGTCCCCGGCCGTGACACAACTCGCAGAGGCGCTTCCTTCCGCCGCCTCACCAGATCGCGCAAATTGCGAAAAAACGTCCGATGCCACGGATCAACCCGAACCAAAAAAGTCGGCACCGCGACCGGGCCCGGCCGTCGTTTCAACTCTTGTTCAATCAGCTTAAAGCGCTGTCTCATCGTCTCCGTCGCCGCTCACCAGCAGCCTTGATTATAGCCGCCAGTCGCGGCCCAAAGCCCCGCCCAAATTGGGACTTACGGGCTAATCACTCTGCCCACCAACTGTGATTGCAACCACCCAAGCAGAATTGTCCTCCTGAGGAAGGGGATCCTTCGCTCCGCGAAGGATCCCCGACGAAGGACCTATGCACTACCAGTATGGAGCAGGGCTGCATTCTGGGTGGAGCTGTGGAATGGAGTTCGTGCGGGTGCCCCATCCTTTCGCGTTCTTTGCGAAAGGGTGGGATTACACGAACGCTGCCTGCTTGGTGGGTTCCCCCAAAACCATGCTCTAATATCAACATGAAACTGGCTGGCCTCCTCGTCCTGACCCTATCGATTTCACTCCTCGCTCAGACCCCCACCCCCGAAAATTATTCCGGCATGTACACCTTCCTTCAGGACGGCGAGTTCGTCCAGGTGAGCGTCGAAGACGCCGGCCGAGTCACCGGCTTCGTCTCCCGCTACGGAGACACCGAGAGCGACCGCAGTTCCTTCCTCGACCAATTCTTCAAACAGGGCAAACTCGACGCCGACAAACTCACCTTCACCACCGAAACCGTGCACGGCGTCTGGTTCGAATTCACCGGCACCGTCGCTCGCGGCGAAGGCAAAACTCCTGCCGATGAGGCCTATCACGTCCTCAAAGGCTCACTCACCGACCACCGCACCACCGCCGACAAAAAAGTCACTTCCAAGTCCAGCGAAGTGACTTTCAAATCCTTCCCTCAAGACCCTCAGTAATCTCCCATGTCCACGAAGGGCCTGACGCCAGCCTATCCTGAGCGAAGCTCGGCAGCCTTTTGTCGCCAGGCCCCTACACTGTCCGGATAGGCCCCGGGTACTGCGACACCAACGAATCGATGGTCAGCAGCGTAATACCCTCGACAGTCGCTTGTGCCACCAGGATTCTGTCGAAAGGATCTTTATGAATCGGTGGCAAACTCTCGGTGGCCACTACATGATCGCTGATGATCGGCAACTCGCCGTACCCGTTGTCCAATAGACCGCGGCGCAGCAGCCGCGCATCCACTTTAAAATCTGCCCGGCCCAACCCGCGTTTAATTGCCACTTCCCATAGACTCGCCGCACTGAACAGAAGCTGGTTCTCCGCATCGTCGATCAGCTTTCGAGCTTGTTTGGAAAGCCGTTGGGGTTCACCGGCGGCCCACAGCAGAAGATGCGTGTCCAGCAGAAGTTTCATGCCCCACCGCCCGTGCCACCGCCAAAGATTCGCTCGATCTCCTCCTTGCCCATTTGATCAAAGTCATCGGGCACTGAGATCTGCCCCGCCATGAACCCGAGCCGCCGTACCTGAGCACCGATCGGAGCGCCCAGAGCAGTGACCTTTACCACAGGTTTTCCAGCCTTCGCAATGATGAACGTCTCGCCCTTCGACGCCTCGTCTATGAGTTTCGAGAGCTGAGTCTTAGCCTCGTGAATATTCACTGTTTTCATAGTATTACGATAAACTTAGTTTATAGAACTTAGTCTATCATAACCCCGACAGAAACTAAAACCTGACCGCAATGTGCCTAAGTTAGGGCAGACGCTGCGTGCACCAATTTCTCGGGTCCCCTCACGTGAAGTGGGGACGTCCTGGGACCGCACAGCAGCCGCAATCACCACCCACTCAGCCGCGAAGGCGGCGCAAGAATGCAGCCCACGGCGTAAGCCGTGGGTTGAGAGCGAGAGACGCGCAAGCCGGGTAGCGGCGAAAGATGCGGCTCCGAACTGGACCCGCGCCTCAGCACCGCATTAAAGCTCGCTTCGATTCTGCGCTTTAGCCCTTGCGTTACATGCGCTCTTACCCCCAATCCCCCTATCCGATGTACAATTCCCTCGCCACACGCTCCCCCCGGAGTTACTCGAATGAAGCGCCTCTTCGCCCTCCTATTTCTGATCACCGCCACGGCGCTCGCCCAAACCAACGCCATACCATTTCTCAGCCAGCTCTATCCCTTAAGCACCAATCCCGGCCATGCCGCCTTTACCTTGAACGTCACCGGCGCCGGATTCACCTCCACATCCATCGTGAACTGGAACGGCTCAGCCCGTCCGACCACCTTCGTCAACCCAGACCAGCTCCAAGCCGCCATCACCGCCACCGACATAGCCCATGCCAGCACCGCCAACATCACCGTCGTCAATCCAACTCCCGGCGGAGGTACTTCCAACGTTGTCTATTTTCCCGTCGGCCGACGCTCCTCATCCGTCGCTTTCGCCCGTCGCGATATTCCCTTGACCGTTTCACCCGGCCCGTTGGTAGTCGGCGATTTCAATCATGACGGGAAGCTCGATGTGGTGGTTTCAGGCAGCGAAATTGAGACATTCCTGGGGAATGGGGACGGCACTTTCCAAGCTCCGATTCCGAGTAATGTCGTCAGCGGAGGGGATGCCCTCATAGCTGGTGATATTGACGGTGACGGAAATCTTGACTTAATAGGGGGTATCTCTTACGTCATGATTGTCTTCCCCCTTAAAGGCAACGGCGACGGCACATTCAGCGAACCTTGGCCATACTTCACTAGCTATGATCCGGCCGCTGTCGGCGACGTGAACGGAGATGGCAAACTGGACCTCATAACATCGGGTGAACATGAGGAAGCCGCCTACGCCGAGGTTTACCTTGGCAATGGTGACGGGACGTTTGCGCTCTCCCAGACAATTGGCCTCGAAAATGGTGGCAAGGCTGCATTAGGAGACTTCAACCGTGACGGCAAGCTCGACCTCGCCCTCACCGACTACAACCAAGAGACCGGTTACGCTGTGGGCGTTCTTTTCGGAGATGGCAACGGTAATTTTGGCGTGGGCAGTGGCTATCACTGCGCCTACGGGTGTTACTACATCGCTGCTGGGGATATCAATGGTGACGGCAAGCTGGATCTCATAGACGACGGCTTCGGAGCTTTCCTCGGGAACGGGAATGGAACCTTCACCGCTGACGGCGGTACCCCTCTATATCCGTATGGCGGAAGCGTGAACCTTGCTGACTTCAACAACGACAACCGGCTGGACGCCAGCATTGCTGAATTCGGACAATACCCTCAGCAGAACTTTTCGGTGCTCCTTGGGAACGGTGACGGAAGCTTTCAAAACCCAATGAATTGGGCTTCTGGTCAATACAATAGCGGCATCGGGGTAGGTGACTTCAACGGAGACGGGAGACTCGACATCGTAACCGTCGGCCGGGACGCCATCACGACGAATCCTGTGCTCTCCGTCTTCCTGCAAACCACCCTCAACGTCTTACCAACCTACATCAACTTCGGTTACGTGAAGGCCGGCACCACGAGCCCCCCTCAAACCGTCACTCTGACCAACATTGGCAACAACAACGTGTCCATCGGCCCACTCCATATCTTCGGACGCTCCTCCGACTTCAAGGGCGACAGCAACTGCACTACCCTCGCTCCCGGTGCCAGTTGCACCATCACCGGAACCTTCACGCCGAAGTTCCAAGGCAACTTCTCAGCTTCGGTCCAGGTAAGCTACAAAGGCGCCGTCGGCAGCCCGCAAATCATCGAAATCGTCGGCACCGGCGACTAAAAAAGTCGAAATCGCGAGCCTGGGAAACCCCGTCCTTACCGCCTTCTCCGACCGTGGAAATGAAACTCTTCCTCCGTTTTCGCGTCTAACTGTCAAAACTCGCAGGTTCGCCCACCCCCCACAAAACGGTATAATGTCAGAGCAGCTCTGGAGGAAGTGATCGTATGGATCCGCAAGCAGGCGGCCTCAGTACCCGTTGGAAACCAGCCTACACTCTCACCATTTTGGCCACCCTGACCCTCGGCATCTTAATTGGCACCATCATTTCCAAAGGAGTCCGTGGCCAGGAGAGCAAAAAGAATTCCGACGCACCTACTCCACTGACCATTCCCTCACCGCAGCAGCTTTCGAATCAGTTCTCGCAGATTGCCAAGGAGCTCGAACCCAGCGTCGTCAACATCAACACTGAATCCACCATCAAAGTCCCGCAACGCCGCCGCCGCGGCGGTTCTGATCAAGACGGCGGCGATGACCAGAATCCTTTCGACGACTTCTTCGACCGTTTCTTCGGTGGTAACGGCGCCAACCAGGGTCCCATCCGCGAGCGCTCTCTCGGATCAGGCGTCATCGTCGACGCCAAGGGCTACATCGTTACCAATCGCCACGTAGTCGAAAAGGCCGACCGCATCCGCGTCCGTCTTGAAGGTGATCCTCCAGGCGTACTGCACGATGCCAAAGTGATCGGCGCCGACCAGGAAACCGATCTCGCAGTCATCAAGATTGACACCGAGAAGACTCTGCCCGTCGCCAAGCTCGGCAACTCCGAAGGCATGCAGGTAGGCGATTGGGTGCTCGCAGTGGGCAGTCCCTTCGGATTATCGGAAACCGTCACCGCCGGCATCGTTTCCGCCAAGGGCCGCAACATCGTTCCGAACCGTCAATTCCAATCCTTCATTCAAACCGACGCTGCCATCAATCCCGGCAACTCCGGCGGTCCGCTGGTCAATATGGCCGGAGAAGTTATCGGCATCAACACCGCCATTCTTACCGACACCAATGCCTACGCCGGCGTCGGATTTGCCATGCCCTCAAACACCGTGATCACGGTCTACAACCAGCTCATCGGTCCTGAGCACCGCGTGGCCCGCGGCTCCATCGGCATTGAGTTTGCCGCGCAGGAGAATCCTGCCATCGCCCGCGTGTACGGCGTCAACAGTGGCGTCACTATCTCCAACGTCATCGCCGGCACACCAGCCGATCAAGCTGGCCTCCAGGTGGGTGACACAATCATTTCCGTCGACGGCAAGTCGGTCAAGAACGGCGACGAACTGGTCGCCGACATCGCCGGCCGCAAGCCCGGTACCAAGGTCTCTCTCGGATTCGTCCGCAACGGCAAGAAGCAGGAAGCCGGAGTAACCGTCACCGACCGCGCCAAATTGTTCTCCGCACGCCTGGGCGAAGAAGAAGAAGGTGGAGAGCCTGCCGCTCCGAAAGAGAGCAAGCTCGGGCTGACCGTGCGTGCCGTCACCAGTGAAATGGCCGACCGGCTCGACATTGCCGCCGGCAAGGGCGTCATTGTTCAGGACGTCAAACCCGGCGCTTTCGCCGACGACGTGGGCCTTGCCCGCGGCGACGTCATTCTGGAAATCAACAAGCAGGCGGTCAACTCCGAGCCAGATTTCAATCGCGTAGCCGCCACTCTGAAGAGCGGCCAGGATGTCGTCTTCCTGGTTCTCCAGCGGGGCGCTGGCCGTCAGGGCGGTACTATCTTCCTGGCCGGTACACTTCCGTAATTAGCAAAAGCCATACACACTGGCACTGAGCAGCCCATTAACGGCATCATACTCAGAGTTGTCATCCTGAGCGCGCGTTCTTTGCACAGCGAAGGATCTGGCATAGTTTGATGTCATCCTGAGTGAGCGTTCTTTGCGAAACGAAGGATCTGGGCGAGCCGCGCGATGCAATAATCGCGCGTTTGGCTCGCATCCTTATAGAACTGACGGGTGCCCCATCCTTTCGCGCCTTTTGCGAAAGGGTGGGATTCCACAAATGAACGGAGAAATCTTGCAGTCACTTCGTCGGAAGACAATGGGCGTCCTGCTGTTGGGCTGTTTGTTTACAGTCTCAACCTCCCTGCCCGCCCAGACGAACTCCTCCACAACCACCACCACTTCCACCCATAAGAAGAAATCCCACAAGAAAGTCAGCTCACGCCGTGGTCAGCAGAAGATCGATCCCCAGCGAGCCCACGATATCCAGGCAGCCCTGATTCGCGAACACTACCTCACCGGAAAACCTTCCGGCATCTGGGATGACCCCTCACAAAAAGCCATGCAGAAATATCAAGCCGACCACGGCTGGCAATCGAAAACCACTCCCGATTCCCGCGCCCTTATCAAACTAGGCCTCGGTCCCGACCACGATCATCTGCTGAACCCCGAAAGCGCCATGACTTCCGCGCCTCCGCCGCCCGCCAAGGGCGCACCTCCCGCCGACCCTGAAAAACCCCGGCAGTAGCTAATCAACGTCCTAAGTTGACCACACCCCTTTGTGTACCTTTGTGTCCTTTGTGGTTGACGAACCAACCCGCCAACATCGGCGGGATTCATTGACTTCGTATTTTCCCCCCGAGTAACATCACGCCCATGATGGACGGGACCATGCTCGGCCAGACCATCTCGCACTACCGCATTATCGAGAAGCTCGGCGGCGGCGGGATGGGCGTCGTATACAAAGCCGAAGACATTCGCCTGCATCGCCCCGTCGCCCTCAAGTTTCTTCCCGGAGAAGGCCTGGGTGACCAGCTCTCCCTCGGGCGCTTTCGTCGTGAAGCCGAGGCGGCCTCCGCCCTCAATCATCCCAATATCTGCACCATCTACGACGTTGGCGAATACGAAGGCCGTCCGTTCATTGCCATGGAATGCCTCGATGGCATGACGCTGCGCCATCGCATCGCCAATAAGCCACTGCCCTCCGAACTCTTGCTTGAACTCGCCGTCGAGATCGCCGACGCACTCGACGCCGCTCACTCCGCCGGCATCGTCCATCGCGACATCAAGCCCGCCAACATCTTTGTCACATCGCGCGCGCACGCCAAGATCCTCGACTTCGGGCTCGCCAAACAATCCGCACGCCCTGCTCCCGGCTCTGATCCCAACGTGACGATCGACTCCGAACTCCTCACTTCGCCAGGCACCGCTTTGGGCACGGTTGCCTACATGTCACCCGAGCAGGTCCGCGGTGAGGAAGTCGATGCCCGCAGCGATCTTTTCAGCTTTGGCGCCGTCCTCTACGAAATGGCGA
>Ga0206859_1007_pt1 | contig 58147 bp, 54 predicted proteins | sample Alteio_BWOrgCont_47_FD_152882 | JGI IMG/M metagenome (GOLD analysis project Ga0206859, IMG submission 152882) | Enriched cells from forest soil in Barre Woods Harvard Forest LTER site, Petersham, Massachusetts, United States -... | ecosystem: Environmental > Terrestrial > Soil > Temperate forest >... | reverse complement strand
GTGCCGCCTTCGAATTGAATGGCGAGTTGCTTGAAGCGCAGGGAGTCAATCGCGCGTGTGACGTCGGACTCGGTATAGGCGGTGACGGGGTCGCGGTGGTTCTTTTGGTTGCAGGCGTTGACGAGCGCGTTGAGCGTCATCGGGTAGTAGTCGGGCGTGGCGATTTGTTTTTCGACGAGGGCGCCGACGACGCGGAGTTCGAATTCGTTGAGGATGGGCATGGGGGAAAGCGGGAAGGTAGGCGGGATGGAAGAGAAAGGCAAATTTTGTTGGGAGGGGTTTGACCACGGATCGCACGGATGGGACGGATAAAGACGCTCCGACGGCGCGCTGAGGCAGCAATCGTCCACGCGCCAGTCGGCGCGAGCGAATGCGGCACTTCCCATGCAGGGTCGGGCAGCGCGCCCTGCCTCGGGCGGACGACACGGAGGTCGTCCCTCCAGCAATCGGAAACTCTTTGCGTCTGGGCGTTAAATGGTTTTCGTTTGAGACGGGCGCAGCAAGACTGCGCCCCTACGGCGGCGGCCAGCCCTACCCAATTTTCTTTTTCTGTGAACGACGAGAACACACCGGACAGCGCGCAACCGATCGTGGCGGAGGAGCCGACGTTTGTGCTGTTTCAGTTCGGCAACTGGAAGGTGAATACATTTGTGCCGCCGGTGTTGCTGGGGCTGGTGTGGTTTTTAAACAGCAGTTCGCTGGGGGGGATGATGATTGGCTTTCATATCTGGATGCACGAGTTTGGCCATGCGACGGCGGCATGGTTGTGCGGATACAAGGCGACGCCGCTGCCGATTGGGTGGACGCCGGTCGAGCCGGTTTATTCGTCGTTCGTTTATTTTGGCCTGCTGCTGTTGTTTGGGATTTTGTTCTGGAGCGGGTGGCGGGAGTGGAAGCCGTGGCCGATGGTGGCGGCGGTGGCGCTGGCGGGTTTGCAGTTTTATATGACGTGGTGCATGCCGGCGGAGCGCCAGGAGTTTTGGTGGAGCGCGTTTGGCGGGGTGGGCGGGGAGTTTTATTTGAGCGCGCTGTCGATGGCGTTTTTCTACGTGCAGATGCCGGAGGGTTTTAAGTGGGGGATGTGCCGGTATATTTTCTTCATTATCGGGGCGAGCGCGTTCCTGCATATTATCGTCTATTGGAACGAGGTTTACCACGGGCGGGAGGACATTCCGCTGGGCTCGATGATCAATGGGGAGGACGACAGCAACGGTGACATGAATAAACTGATGGACCAGTTCGACTGGACCGCGGGAATGATTCGCGACAATTACCAGCACCTCGGCTATGCGTGCTGGGTGGGCCTGGGAATTGTTTACACGGCATTTGCGCTGCGGTTAAATTTGATGGCGGACTGGGTGGCGAAAAAATTTGGGCCAGGTGAGGAAGTCGCAACTGAAGGAGAAAAGAGTGAAGGCGAATAAAATGAATCCGTGACATTTGGGTCATCCGTGGTTTTTCTGGTGGCATGACTTGGACTCTTGTTTTGACGGTATTCACGGCGTTGCTGCTGGCGCAAGTAGTGGCAGACACCTGGCTTGACGCGCTGAACCGCCGCCAGGTGCGTGCCCATGCGGACAAGCCACCGGAGGCCGTGCGCGAGGTGATGGACGCGGAGACTTACCAACGCTCCGTGCAATACACTCTCGCCAAAAATTCCTTTGGCCAATGGCAGGGTTGGTATGACGCGCTATGGCTGTTTGCGTGGATTGGGCTGGGTCTGTTGCCGCCATTGTATCACTGGCTGGCGGGAATTTTTGGCGGTTCGCTGTGGGGCCAGGCGGCGACGTTGTGCGCGCTGGGCATTATCATGGCGCTGCCGGGTTTGCCGTGGGGCTGGGCGGCGCAATTCCGTCTCGAAGCGAAATTTGGTTTCAACAAAAGCACGCCAAAATTGTGGGTGACGGATTTGTTCAAGGGCGCGGCGGTGGGGCTGGTGCTCGGGTATCCGCTGTTGTGCCTGGTGTTGTGGTTTGTGCACTGGCAGCCGAAGTGGTGGTGGCTGTGGGCGTGGGCGGTGTTGTTGATTTTTCAACTGGTCATGGTGGCGCTGGCGCCGCGGTTCATCATGCCGTTGTTTAACAAGCTGACGCCAATGCCCGAAGGCGAATTGCGTGAGCGGCTGCTGGCGCTGGCCGAGCGCACGGGCTTCCATTGCTCGGCGATTGACGTGATGGACGGCAGCAAACGTTCGACGCACTCAAATGCGTTTTTCACGGGCTTTGGAAGGTTTCGACGCATTGTGCTGTTCGATACGCTGATTGCGCAGCTTTCGTCGCGGGAGTTAGAGGCGGTGCTGGCGCATGAGATTGGCCACTACCGGCGCGGGCATGTGCCAAAGATGCTGGCGTTCTCAGCGCTGTCGTCGCTCGCGGGCTTGGGACTGGTGGCGTGGCTGGCCGGGCAAGGCTGGTTTTACGAAGGCTTTCGGTTTTCCCTGGCGGATGGCATGCCCGCAGCGCTCTTGCTATTTATGCTCAGCGCGGAACTGGTGACGTTCTGGCTGCATCCGCTGGGCAACTGGTGGTCACGCAAGCATGAGTATGAGGCCGATGCCTTTGCGCGCGATGCACTGGGCGAGGCGGCGCCGCTCTCGAGCGCGTTGCGAAAGATGTACGAGAAAAATCTCAGCAACCTGACGCCGCACCCGCTTTTTTCGTTTTTCCATTATTCGCACCCGACGCTGCTCGAACGCGAGGCGGCGTTGCGCGCACCGGCGACGGCATGAAATTTTTCGGATCCAGAATTGGCGGGCGAATCGGCGCGGTATTGCTACTCGCAGTGCTCTGTTCTTGCCGCAAAAGTGGTTCGACTTTGACTGCGGCGGCTCCCACTGCTGATTCTGCACTCACGCTGCGATTGGCGACTTACAACGTGCGCAATTACAACCGCATCGCGCGCTATGACCATGGCGCTTACCGGCCCAACTGGCCCAAGCCCGAGGCGGAGAAGACGGCCTTGCGCGCCGTGATTATCGCCGCACATCCGGATGTGCTCGCGCTGGAGGAAATGGGGGACAAGGGTGAATTGGAGGAATTGAAACACGATCTCGCCGCCGCGGGGTTGGCGTATAATTACTCGGCGCTGGTGGAAGGCCCCGACCCCGACCGGCATGTGGCAGTGCTGGCGCGCGTGCCACTGGCCGCGGTGCATCCGCATGAAAATATTTCCTTCACCCTCAATGGCGCGCGCGAGCAGGTTTTGCGCGGCTTGCTGGAGGTGGATATCGTGACGAACGGCCAGCCGTGGGCCTTGTACGTCGTTCATTTAAAGAGCCGGCTGACGGAAACGGCCGATGACCCGCAGAGCGCCGCCGAGCGCGAAGGCGAAGCGCGGACGGTGCGGGACATTATCCGCAAGGAACAGCCACTGGCGGATGGCGCTCGGGTGGCGGTGGTCGGCGATTTCAACGATTCGCGCGATTCACCGACACTTAAGCGTTTTACCGAACTCGACGGCAAGCCGCTGTTAAAAATCGCGCCGACCGCGGATGCGCGCGGCGAGACGTGGACTTCCAGCTACGGGCGCGCGGATGAATACGACCGCTCGGACTATATTTTATTTTCGTCGGCGTTCGCGACTTTCCAAAAAAAGCCCGGCGGCATTGCCGACATTCCGGCGAGTTTGGACGCCAGCGACCACCGGCTGGTGTGGGTGGATTTGGCATTTCCCACGAAGTAGTGTGCTACTTTTTCCCCAACTGCCCCTTGGCCGCTGCGGCTGCGCCGATGATGCCGGCGTTGTTGCCGAGAGCGGCGAGAGTCGTGGCGCAGGGGACGGTGAGCAATGGCATAAACTTGTCGCCCTTTTTCGTTGCGCCGCCGCCGATGATGATCAACTCGGGCCAAAAGAGCCGGTGGAGGTATTTTAAGTAGCGGTCGAAGCGCTTGGCCCACTGCTTCCACGACAAGTCGTGTTCCTGGCGAGCACGGTCGGAGACCAGGTCTTCGGCGTCGCAAATTTTGCCGGTGTCCTTGTCCTTCATTTTGACGTGGCCGAGTTCGGTGCTCGGGATGAGCAGGCCATTATAAAAAAAGCCGCAGCCGATGCCCGTGCCGACAGTGATGACGAGGACAACTCCACGACGCCCCCGGCCTGCGCCGTAGGTCATCTCGGCCACTCCGGCAGCGTCGGCGTCATTGATAACATGCGCAGGGCAGCCGGTGCGTTCCTGAGCGAGGCGGTCGAAATCCACGCCAATCAGCGTCTCATCCAAATTCGCGGCGGACATGATGCGGCCTTGGTGAATCACGCCGGGAAAACCACAGCCGATTTGGCCTTTCCATTGAAAATGCTTGGCAATCGCGCTGAGCACATCGCCAATGGCCGCCGGAGTGGCGGGTTGGGGTGTTTCGATCCGCACGCGTTCGCCGATGAGCGTGCCCTTGGCGAGGTCCACGATGCCCCCTTTGATGCCCGTGCCGCCGATATCAATGCCCAGCAAGAGGTTGGGGTTGTTTTTCACTTTTTGCATAACAAATCAAAGATTAGGAAATATTTACCAGCGAATGAGTTGAGGAGAAAAAGAGGATGAAGATTAGGTTTTGGCGATGAAGCGATGGTCATCAAAAGCATATTCCGGGCAAAAGCGATGCTGAAAACATTCCGAGGCGAACGGATGACGCATAAAACAGTTCCAGGTGGGGTGAAATACGTATAAAAAAAGCCGAAATTCGGCTTGCCTCACCAACGTTGGATTGATAGAAAAACAGGTGGTTGAAGGAATCCCCCTTTCGGCCTTTAGCTCATTATCCAAAATTTATGACCATGAAACACTTAAAATTTTACGTCAGCATTGTGTTTTCGCTGATGTTGATTCCAAATCTTCACGCTGCGACCGCATCCACGGCCTTGCAGCCGGGCACGGTTAAGGCCCTCCTCGTCGTGGGTGACGTGCAATTGGTGGACAGCACGGGCAACCATAAACCGCTCGTCAAGGGCGTGCCTTTCTCGGAAGGCAACACCGTCATCGCCGGCCCGGCGAGTGGCGCGACCCTGGTGTTGTCTAACGGTGCGACAATGCGCGTGAAAGAAAACGGCCAGCTCAACGTCACCAAATTTGAACAGGTGCCCTTTGACGAAGCCAAGGAAGGCACTTTTATGCGCCTCCAGCACGATCCGAGTCAGTCCATCACAGAGCTCGACTTGCGCAACGGCACCCTGCAGGGTGAAGTCAAGGAACTGAACCACGCCGCCAAATCTTCTTTTACGGTGAATACTCCGGCCGGGTCCGCCGGTATTCGCGGCACCGTCATTTCCATCACGGTCACGCGTGACTCCAATGGTAATGTCACGGGCATCACGGCTAACTGCTCAGTTGGCAGCATCGCCTTTACCCCGGCGGCCACCCACACCACGACGACTGGCACGGGTGCCGGCACACAGACCATCACCAACTCGAACGTGGAAGTTGGCACGGGCGCGACGATTTCAATTGCATTGACGACCAATCCGACCACTGGCGCCATCACGGGTGCGACGGTTTCGGGCGCCAATGTCAGTTCCGCAGCGGTGCAAGCCCAGGTGACGGAGTTGTTCCAAGCCATCAATGCCATCCGCGCGGCTGATCCAACGAATCCCTTGCCGCCCATTACGCCGCCAACGGTAACGGCCACCTCTGCTCCAGTTACGGTGACCAGCACCTCGGGAACGACGACCACGGTCACAACTACGGTTACGGCAACGCTTGACGCGCCGACGGCTAATATCCAAACCATTATCCCACCGTCTCCGCAGACCAATACCAACGCCCCGCCAGTCAATTCGGTGGGCTCGGGTGGTTCGGGAGCCGCTACGGCTACAACAGCTGCAACGGCCACTACTGCGGCTACATCTACTCCTGCGGTTACGAGCACGCCGACGAATCCGACGATTCCGGTTTCGCCGCAATGATTAGGTGGTAGTGATAATTCACGGGACGCCTCGTCCCGGCAACGAACCCCGGTGTGCCTCGCGCAGACCGGGGTTCATTTTTTGGTTCGCTCGCGACAAAGTCTTAATCCATCCTGCGCCGCATGAAGGCCATGCTTTTGACGGCAATGATGGGCGCTCTGTTGGTGCCGGGTAATTCTGCCCGGGCGGATGACGCCGCGGTGGCATCGGCGACTCTGCCTGCTCATGCGGCTCTGGCCCCGGGAAAGGTGATGGCCATTGTGGTAACGGGTAACGCGCAGTTGATAGACGTCGCCGGCCAGCATCAGCCGCTGGCCAAGTTTCAGATTTTTACCGAAGGCAACACCGTCAGCACCGGGCCCAAGAGTGAAGCCACCCTGGCGTTTTCGAACGGAGTGGTGATGATTCTCAAGGAAAACAGCCAGCTTAATATCACCAAACTTCTACAAGCGCCATTCGACGAATACACCGGCGGCACCTTTTCCCGCGTGAAAAACGACCCGAGCCAGTCCCTTACGGAACTAGACCTGCGTATGGGCACCCTAATTTGCGAAACGAAGCAAATCAATGTCGCGGCGAATTCGTCGTTTAAAGTGAACACGCATGGCAACGCTTCGTTTGGGGCGGTGAAGGCGTTCTTTGCCCTGACGGTGGGGCGCGATGCCGCCGGCAATGTGACCCGGGTGGTCGGGAGCGCTTTGCTGGGAGATTTGACGGTGACTTCATCGTCCCTGGGTTCGCCACCAAAGAATTACACCTTGCCCGGTGGCGGGCAGATTCAATTTACGCTTTCATCCAATATCGCGGGACCGCCGGCGGTTTTCAAGGTAACCGGTGCGCCTTTGCCGGCGCACGAGGCGTGGCTGGCGCTGTCCGGTGTTTATTGGGCCGTGACGCCGGTGCGTACGGAAAGCCCTTTCGGGCGGCTGACGGTGGATCCTGCGCCCGCGACGCCACCACCCGATTTACCTGCCGCCGACCCGCTGCCGATTGATCCGACCGCGTCCAGCACGTAGGCGCATGGAACGTCGTTTATGAGCCTGTTGATTTTCAGTTGTTCGCTCAATCCCGCCAGCCGCAGTGCGCAACTGGCGCAGGTGGCGCTGGAGGATTGCCGGGCGGCGGGCCATACCGTCGAACTGATTGCCCTAGGCCAACTGAACCTGCCGGTGTGCGACGGCGACGGCGTTTACGGCCATGAATCCGTGGTGGCCGTGGCCGAGAAAATCCGGGCCGCGCGTGGTGTCATCCTCGCCATGCCGGTCTATAATTATGACGTGAGCGCCGCGACCAAGAATCTCGTGGAGTTGACCGGCGATGCGTGGACAGGGAAAATTGTTGGCTTCATCTGCGCGGCGGGCGGGCCGGGAAGCTACATGAGCGTGATGCCGTTTGCCAACAGCCTGATGCTGGACTTTCGCTGCGTGATTACCCCGCGGTTCGTTTACGCCACCTCGCACGATTTTGCCGACGAGCAACTGGCCGAGGACGGCGAACTTCGCCGCCGCCTGCGCGGGCTGACCCATGACGTCGCGGCCTTTGCCCAAGCGCTTGAAGGCATGACGGGGTAGGAAGAATTTATTTCCTGGTTTTTATTCGTGTCCATTCGTGGATAAAAATCTTTGTGCTCGAAGTTATTTTGCAGTAAAATTCTCTTTCCATGTCCGTGGCCGAATCCATAATTGCCTCCGCCCCCACGCTGCCTTGGTTTGGCGCGGGGCGGTTTCCGTTATACCTGGCGCCGATGGCAGGATTTACGGACAGCCCGTTTCGGCGGATGTGCCAGGAGCAGGGTGCGGATGTGCTGGTGACGGAATTCGCCAACGCCGAGGGTTTGGTGCGTGGCGCACCGCGGGTGTGGGAGGATTTATATTTTACGCCGACGGAACGTCCGTTAGGTGTGCAGATTTTCGGCGGTGACCCGGCGTTGATGGCTGAAGCTGCGCGCATGATTGTGGCGCGCCTGCATCCGGATTTTATTGATATCAATTTTGGCTGCCCGGCAGACAAGGTGACGTGCCGGAATGCAGGCTCGTCCTTGCTGCGTGATTTGCCGCTGCTCGAAAAAATCGCGGCGACGGTGGTGCAGGCGGTGGAAATTCCTGTCACTGCGAAAATCCGCATTGGTTGGGATGAAAATTCGATTGTTGCGCCGGACGCGGCGCGGCGGCTCGAAGGCGCGGGCGTGGGCGCGCTGGCGGTGCATGGGCGCACGAAGGAGCAGGGCTATCGAGGCGATGCGGACTGGGCAGTAATTGCCGCTGTGGCGGAAGCCGTGGCGATTCCCGTGATTGGCAATGGCAGCGTGGATACGCCGGAAATGGCGGTGCGGCTGCGCCAGGAGACGGCGCTGGCGGGTTTGATGGTGGGCCGGGCCGCATTGGGTTACCCATGGATTTTCCGCGAACTCAAAGCCGGGCTGGAAGGCCAAACGCCACCATCGGAGCCGAGTTTGGCCGAGCGTTGGGCGATAATTTTGCGCTATGCCGATGAACGCATTTCCTTGGAAGGCCGCGACCCGGCGACGGCAAACCTCGGCGGCTTGCGCGCGATGTTCAAGGCCATGGTCAAAGACATGCCGGAAGCGGCGGCCTTGCGCGGCGCGCTGGAGAAAGTACAGAATCGCGCGGAATTGGGCGAGTGTGCATCGACTCACTTAATTAAGTGGCAGAACAAGCCTAGCTCGAAGTAACAGCAGCGGCTTCCACGGGTTGGACGACGGCGCTGGGCAACATGGCGGCATCTTTCATGCCATGGATGATTTTTTTGTCGGCGGGGCAAAAGGTGGCGAGCGCGCCGCCGAGGTGGGTGTGTTCGTCGCGCACGAAATAAAACGGGCACAACCGCAGGCGGCCTTCCATTTCGTAAAGCTGGCCCTCGGGATTATAGACCGGATGCTTTAGGCGCATCGGCTTGCGATATTCCTGCAAGATGTGGAGCGTGTGCGGCGCCATTTCTTCGGCATGGCGTAAAGCAACCAGCCATTCGTCGCGCGATACATCGCTGCCGAGCACCACCGAGCGTGCGCCCCACGCGGTTTCGTGAAAGCCGCTGGCTTTGAGGATGAGATGGCGTTCCTTTTGGGAGGCTTCGGCGAGTTGTTCCCAGCGGTGGATGGGTTTGCCGGCGACCCACGGGGCATCAAGCACGGCGTTGGGCGGCAGTTCAACCGGATCCACGACCCACGAATGTGGCACCAATTTTTTCAAGATGGGCCATGAGCCACGCGGCAGATTTTCGCGCCAGAAATCTTCGAGCTGCGGATGGTGCAGCAGGGCGAGCGCGAGTTTTTCCTCCTGAAATGTACGCATGGGCGGCGTGACGACCACATCGCCGGCCTCGGCAGCGTTGAGGATAAATTCGGCGGTGCGCACATTGGCGAGATCGAATAATTCGAAGAAGCGATAGAGCACGTCAATTTGTTCCGGATTGCCATCCACTGGCGCACAAAGCGTGTGGCCAAGAGGCATGATTTCCGTCGGATGCAGGACGTGGACACGATGGCCGCGTTCGCGCAGGCGCGCGGCAATCCAGGTAAATTCGGGTAGGTAGGTCGCAGCTTCGTCACTGACAACAATGGCAATGAACGGCTCGGTCTTTTTCGGCGCGAGGGCGGCCAGTGTCGCGTGAAATTCGTTGAGCAGCAAATCATTCGCGCCGAGCACACCAGCGCCGGGTTGGTCATAAAGGCGGTTGAGAAACGCGGTGAGACCGAGACCGCCGGGCACGGCGTCAATTTCGGTGAGGGCAAAGCCATCTTCGGTCAGCAGCAAATCGGGTCGCAGCACGCAGGGAAATTTATTTTTAGTGGCGGCATGGCGCTGGTGGTTGATGAGGCGCTCGGGCTTGCCGCGGTCGAGGTAGCCGGCAACCCACGGCGCGAGCAGCTCGCGATTGCGCAGGAGGTTTTTGCCCTGCCAAGAACGGGTGTAAAGGATTTCGAGTGCGCGAAAGAAGGACAGGCAGGCTTCGCCGATGCGCTCGAGTTCGGTGAACTGGGCGGGTGTCAGCGGCCACGGCGTGGGCGACAGCCGCCAGGTTTTGTCCTGAAATAACGGCTGGCGCGCGAACGTGTCGCGCAGGGACGCATGATCGAGAGGCTCCATCGATGGAAAGGAGTCGAATTTAACGGGCCAGCCCTACTTCGGCAAGCCGCATCACCGGCGGCGCTGGCGCATTTTGCTGACGATGACGAGGTAGACGACAATCATGACCAGCCACTCCAGGACGATGAGCAGGGTCAGCAGTGGCCAGGCGATGACTGAGCGCAGAAAAACGAGATACATGATGCTCGAACCCAGTGCACAAAAACCCAGCAGGGCGCCGAGGAGCGTCTCGCGGGCGCGGTATTGCTTAATCTGGCGGTAGGCGTCGTCGTCGGGGAGCATGGGAGTGCAAATAGTATGGCTGTGGTGGTTCGGGCGAATTAGCCCTTGTCCGGCAGTGGCGGCAGGTTTTTCGCGTCGCGATGCCAGGTAATGTTTTCGCGCAAGACTTTGGCGGGGAGGCCGGCGGCGACGGCGTGGGCGGGGATGTTGTGTGTAACCAGCGAATGACTGCCAATGACGCTGTGCTCGCCGATGGTCACACCCTTGAGAACTTGCACATGGGCGGCGAGCCAAACCTGGTCGCCGAGGACAATAGGCTGCGCGGGATTAATCACTTCACCGGAGGCTTGATCAATGATGGGATGGCCATCGCCGCAGCGCAGATCAACTTTCCAAGAGATGAGACAGTCGCGTCCAATAGTGATGGACATCTTGGGCTCAGTAAGAGTCAGGGTGGCGTCGGAAATGGTGGTCTTTTCACCGATGCGGATAACACCATCGTCGGACGAGCACCAGATGTCGCCGTCGAGGTATTGGACGTTTGCGCCGATGTGGATGTGGTTGCGTGAGCCGAGAATGGTAATTTCGAGGTCGGTGGCCAGTGCGCCCGGCTCGAGCGAAATGCGATTGTTGTTGCCGAAAAACTGCACCCGACATTTTTTGAAGACTGCATCAGTCGTCTCGATGCGGTTGCCCTGGCCATAATCCTCCACCCGGTTTGCCCCAAAGCGGGAGAAAATCTTGCGAGCGATTTTCTGAAGGGGTGAGGGCATGGGCAGTTGAGGCTATTCCTCGATTTTAATATCTTTATTGCGCTTCATGGGGCAACCGGCGCGGAGCCAGGCGTTGACGAAGCCGTCGATGTCGCCGTCCATCACGGCCTGGATGTTGCCCGTTTCGAAGCCGGTGCGCAAGTCCTTCACCATTTGATAGGGCTGGAAGACGTAGCTGCGGATTTGGTGGCCCCAGCCGATGTCGCCCTTTTCACCATAGAAACGTTCCATTTCCGCGCGTTTTTCGTCCTGCATTTTTTCGTAGAGCCGCGACTTGAGCGTCTTCATCGCGCGTTCCTTGTTTTTGTGCTGGGAGCGTTCCGTTTGACAGGTGACGACGAGGTTGGTGGGAACGTGCGTGATGCGGATGGCTGATTCCGTCTTGTTGACGTGCTGGCCGCCTTTGCCACTAGAGCGATAGGTGTCAATGCGCAGGTCAGCTTCGTTCAGTTCGATATCCACATCGTCCGCGAGTTCGGCGACGACGTCCACGGCGGCAAAGGAAGTGTGGCGGCGCTTGTTGGCGTCAAAGGGGCTGATGCGCACGAGACGGTGGACGCCGCGCTCGGCCTTGGCGTAGCCGTAGGCATATTGGCCGATGACGCGGAACGTCGCGCGCGACAGGCCGGCTTCTTCGCCCGCCATTAATTCTTCAACTTCGACTTCAAAGCCGCGGCGTTCCGCCCAGCGCATATACATACGCAGCATCATTTCGGCCCAGTCGCACGATTCGGTGCCACCTGCGCCGGCGTGGATGGTGATGATGGCGTTTGACTTGTCGAGCTTGCCTGTGAGGAAGGACTCGATTTCGAGTTTATCCAAGTCAGCCAGCATTACTGTCGCGGTGGCAGCGGCCTCCTTCACGTAGTCGGTTACTTCCGCTTCGGCGCCTTCCTGAATCAAATCGATCATCGCCTGCAAGTCGTCGAGGCGCTTGCGGAAGTTGGCGATGGGGTTAAAAATATTTTTCAGCCGATTGGCTTCGCCGATGACTTCACGGGCCTGCTCGGGGCGATCCCAAAAACCGTTTTCCGCCATACGGGCTTCGAGGGCAGCGGCGGCGCGCTGCTTTTCGGGCACGTCAAAGAAACCTCCATAAATAACCGGCGCGGCGGTGGAGTTCGTCGAGTTGCGAGCGGACTTCGGGAGACAGGAGCATGTGAAAACAATCTTAGACAGAATTAACCGAATTTACAGAATTAATTCTGCAAATTATGTCCGGTATCCCCAATTCAAATCTGAAAGTCGGCTTTGCCGTTGGATTCGTGCAGGCCGCATTCGCGCTTGAGTCCGTTGAAGCGCGTTTCCTCGGCGGTCTGGCCGGCGGTCAACGGCGCGCTGCTATGCACGTCACCAACAGAGACGTAGCCCTTTTCCCACAGCGGATGATAGGGGAGGCCGTGCTTGGTCAGGTATTGGTAAACATCGCGCTCGCTCCACTCCACAATGGGTTGGACTTTGTAGGTGCGCTTTTGCAATTGGACGACGTCGAGGTGCTCGCGCGTGCGGGCTTGGGCGCGGCGCAGGCCGGTAAGCCAAGCAGTCGCGCCGAGTTCCTGCATGGCACGGTTCATCGGCTCGACCTTGTTGATGAAATTATATTTTTCCAAGCCCTCGCGGCCTTGTTCCCAAAGCTTGCCGTGCAAGGCTTCCTGGCGGGCGGCGGTGATTTGCGCTGAGTAAACCTTGAGGTTCAGCTTGAGACGCGCGGTGAGTTCGTCGGCAAACTTATAGGTTTCGGGAAAGAGGTAGCCGGTGTCGATGAAGACGACGGGAATTTCCGGCGCGATTTGGGTGACGAGATGCAACATCACGGCGGACTGGATGCCAAAGCTTGTGCTTAGGATAAGTTTGTCGCCAAAAACTTCCGTGGCCCAGCGAACGCGTTCCTCGGCGGGGAGGCGTTCCAGCCGCTCGCTTTCGACCGGGAGCATTTCCGGATGAGGCAAGGACACCGTGTTCATACCCTTAATATGACTATCTTGGGCAAGATAGTAAACAAAAATATCTCAGATGACTATCAAGATGTTTATTGTAAGTATTTTATGAAATAATGTTAGATGCATAATTCTGAGTCAATGGCCTAAAATCATATAGGAATAAACCAAGACGGAGGGATAAGGGAAATGAAGTTCGACAGCATGATGCAGTGATGATTGCTTACTCCAACCACCACGCCATGAAAATGTCTTCTCAGGAAACCAAACAAATCGGACTGGCCGTGCTGGGTGCAGTGGGTGGAGGAGTGCTGGGTTACTTCGTTTACTTCTGGTTAATTCAACAAGGCTTTTATGGCATTACCGTCCCCGGCGCGTTTATTGGCTTTGGTTCAAGTCTGGGGCGGGTGCGTCATGTGTCGTTTGCGGTGGGGTGCGGCGTAGCGGCGGTGGCGTTGGAGATTTTTTGCGAGTGGCGTTCCATGCCGTTCATCGCTGATCCCAGTTTGAATTATTTTTTAGGCCATTTGCAGGATCTTCGGCCGATAACGACAATACTCATGGCACTGGGAGGGGCGCTGGCTTTTTGGATTCCGTTTCGCCGTCGTTGAGGGGTGCAATTGGGTTGGCGGGCATCCTTGCTTGCCCCCGCAGGGAAAAGAAAACACGATAGCTTGGTGTTGAATTCTTTGGAAAATGTGCCTCTGCCCGAGGAGTTGGCTGCAGCCGTCGCCGACGTGGCCAAGCGCGTGCGCACGGCGGGCGGCCGGGCGTTGCTGGTGGGTGGGTGCGTTAGGGATGCGTTATTGGATTCAGCCGCCAAAGATGCCGACTTGGAAGTTTTTGGTCTGGCACCCGAGAAACTGGAAAAGCTGGTGGCAACGGTTTACCCCGTCATCACTGTGGGCAAAAGCTTTGGGGTGCTAAAAATTCGCGGACTGGAGTTGGATATTTCCCTGCCACGGCGCGAGCGGCGCACCGGGCCGTTGCACACGGATTTTGCGGTGGATGCCGACCCGGCGATGTCGTTTCACGATGCGGCGGCGCGGCGCGATTTTACGCTCAATGCCATTTCCTGGGATCCATTGACGCACGAGCTGATTGACCCATTCAACGGCGTGGCAGACTTGCGCGCCAAAACTTTGCGGCATACGACGGAGCGGTTTTCGGAAGACCCCTTGCGCGTGTTGCGGGCGATGCAGTTGAGCGCGCGGTTTGAATTCGCCGTTGCGCCGGAGACAGTCGCGTTGTGTGCGGCGTTGACGATGGACGGCATTTCCAGTGAGCGGGTGTTTGAGGAGTGGCGGAAGCTTTTGGTGAAGGGAAAAAAACCGTCGCTGGGTTTGGAGTTTTTACGTTGTTGTGGATGGGTGAAATTTTTTCCGGAACTGGCGGCATTGATAGACTGCCCGCAGGATCCGCAATGGCACCCCGAGGGCAATGTGTGGATTCATACGCTGCACTGTCTCGACGCCTTTGCTTCGCGCCGCACGGGAGATGAATGGGAGGATTTGGTGGTCGGATTGGCCGTGCTGTGCCACGATCTCGGCAAGCCTTCGACGACCACGCATGAGGCGGATGGACACATTCGCTCGCTCGGCCACGAGGCCGCGGGCGAAGCGCCGACTTTGACTTTTCTCGCGCGACTGACGCAGCACAAGGAATTGATTGAAAGCGTATTGCCGCTGGTGACATGCCACATGCGCCCGCGCGAATTGATGCTGGGCAATGCCGGTGACGGGGCGGTGCGGCGGCTGGCCAAAAAAGTAGGGCGCATTGACCGGCTCGCGCGCGTGGACGAGGCCGACCGCTGGGGTCGCCCGCCGCTTGTGCCGGATGATCCCGGTGGTGGTCAATGGTTGCTCGAACGTGCCGCCAAACTGGCCGTCGCCAAGAATGTGCCGCAGCCGATTATTCTCGGACGCCATGTTATTGCAGCCGGTTTGACACCCGGCCCGAAGTTCAAAGAAATCCTCAATGCCTGCTTCGAGGCGCAGTTGGACGGAAAGTTTACGGATGTCGAAGGTGGCGAGAAATTTCTGGCGGAGTTATTGAAGAAATAGATTTAAATTTCTTCGATGACTTCCAAAATCCTGACCCCGACGCGGTCGGCAACAAGGCGACCAGCACGAGTAAGACGAATGATCGAGCCGGTTTTTTCCAGCAGCTCGTCGTCAATCAATTCGCGCCAGAGCGGTTCAAGTACGGTGAAATTAAAATCAGCAAACCGTTTTTTCAATGCAGACAAATCCACACCGCAATTCAAACGCAGACCAAAGATCAAGGCATCGGCAGCGAGAAGCGAAGGGGTGAGTGGCACCATGTCCACTTGATCGAGTTGCCCTTTTTCGATACCTGCGAGCCAGCGTTTCAAATCGGGAGGATTGGCGTAGCGTCGGCCTTGGAATTGAGAAGCTGCTGCCGGGCCAACACCAATCCATTCGCTCATTCTCCACGTATCGAGATTATGCACACATTCGCGACCGGGACGGGCAAAATTGGAAATTTCGTATTGGGCGTAACCAGCGTTTTCGAGGAAATCCCAGGTTGTTTCATAGAGCACGGCATCGGCCAGCGGATCAGGGCGTACTTGCCCGCGAGAGAGCTTGAGCCACAGCGCAGTATCCTCCTCGAACGTGAGGCAATAAGTCGAGAGGTGCGCTGGGGCGATTTGCATTGCTTCGCGCAAATCGGCAAGCCACGCATCCTGGGTTTGCCCCGGCACGGCGAAAATAAAATCGAGATTCAGATTATCGAAGCCCGCGGCGAGAATGGCGTCAATCGCGGCATACACTTGCTTGGATGAATGACGGCGACCCAGGCCGGCCAGGGTGGTCTCGCTAAAACTTTGCACGCCGAGCGAGAGACGATTTACGCCCAAGTCACGCAGCACAGCCAATTTGTCCGCTTTGACGGACGACGGCGCGAGTTCGATGGACCATTCTTTGGGCGCAGTGCCGAGATGCTTGAGCAAGGCCCGGCCCAAGCGCTCCAAATCGCGCGCGGGCAGGGCGCTGGGAGTGCCGCCGCCCCAAAATATCGTATCGGCGGCGCAGCGTGGCACCGCCAGTTCCAATTCGCGCTGTACGCCAGTCAGGTAACGGTCCAAATCCTCGCGGCGGGGTTCTTCCTGATAGAAGGCGCAAAAGTCGCACGTTGAGGCGCAGAAGGGCACATGCACATAGAGGCCCAACGGCAGGGCTGGGGTGCTTGGTTTGCCGGCAGGCAGCGGTGACTCGGCGGGCATCATCGGCGCGGGTGGTGGTTGTAGTTTTGCTTGCACGGTAACGATTTATGCGATTAATGTATCAAATTCGCGCATTTCCGTATGAAAGCCAAGCACATCCCGTTCACCCTTGCCCTGATTTTGGCCGTCTTTCCGGCAGCCTGCCGCAACCCGGTGGTCAATATTAACACCCCGCAGGTGGCGGAAAACCAGTCGCGGATTTATTCGTTATTTGTGAACGCGCGACTCAATGAAAATAACATGATTGAGGGCACGACCAAGGCGTTTGTGGTGATCGAAGGTGAAACCTATCCCATGACGCTGGCCGCTTACGGCGACGAGATTTATCAATACGATTATCATATGCCGGTCGACCACATGCAGGCCAAATACTACTTTGTCATCAAATACGACGAAAAATTCGGCCTGTTGGTGAAGCATCGGGAATGGAAGAGCGACCAGACTTATACCCTCAATATCGTCAACCACTACGTCCAGCAGATGGAAGTGACCCGCGGGTTGGTCGGTTCGGTGGTGCCCATTGTGGGGCGCGGTTTTATGCCTGAGGATTATATCGTCATCGGTGGGATTGCGGCGCCGACGAGGGTTCCTTCCGCTATCGGCATGACCTTTCAAGTGCCGCCGTTGGCTCCGGGTGATTATCCTGTCGAATGGCACTCGGGCTCGGAAGTGATTCAGGTTGGAGCTTTTCATGTGGATATATCGAATTTCAAAGTTGCCCCGGATAGTCTCGAAGTGGCTTCCACGAATTCCACCACGCTGACCATCAGCATGGACCAACTGGCGCCTGACGGCGGTTTGCCGGTCTCAGTGATGACGAACGTTCCCGCGAGTGTCATTATGGACAAGGTGGTTATCCCCGCTGGCCAGAACAGCGTGAATGTGAAGATAACTGGCGGTCAGCCGGGCGCGGGCAATTTGCTTATTAACACGCCGGGCTTTAATCCGGTAACGGTGTCTATCAAGGTGGATGATGCCCCGCCCCCACCTGTAATTCCTGTGACCACGACGCCTGTTGTGGTGCCTCCGGTGGATACGAGTACACCGATTTTGGCTCCAGTGGCCCCAGTAACTCCTCCGTCGACGCCCGCCGAACCCGCGCAAGTGATTCGGGGAAGTTAGCTTTTACCGTTGAGGGTGAAAGGCGATTGGCCCGGCAGAGTCTGCTTCAGGCAATCTTGCAGGCTTCGTCAAAGGTCAGGCGCGGATTGCGGGGATGAAGCTTTGCGGCCTCGCCGTAACCAAGGTTGCAGAGGAAGTTGGATTTGACGTTCGTGCCCGCGAAGAAGGCGGCGTCCACCTTGGCATTGTCGAAGCCAGACATCGGGCCGCAGTCGAGGCCAACGGCGCGCGCGGCGAGCATGAAATAGGCGCCCTGGAGCGAGCTGTTGCGCAGCGCGGTGGATTCCAGAATATTTTCCGGCAAGTCCTTGAACCACGATTTGGCGTCGGCCTGCGGGAAGAGTTTGGGGAGCTGGTCGAAGAAATGGATGTCCATGGCGATGATGGCCGTGGCGGGCGCCTTCATCGTTTTGTCCACGTTGCCCTCGGCGAGGCAGGGTTTGAGCTTTTCCTTGGCGGCGGCGGATTTGACAAAGACGACCCGCATGGGACACATGTTGGCGGAGGTTGGGCCGAATTTGGCGAGTTCGTAGGCAGCGCGGAGGGTGGCGTCATCCACCGGCTTGTTCTGCCAGTAGGTGTGCGTGAGGGCGTTACGGAATATCAAATCGAGGGAGGCGTTGTCGGCGGTAGGCATGGGAGGAATTGGTTGAGGGGGAAAATTAACCGCAAAGGAACGAAGGACGCAAAGATTTATTGAAAGTGAAAAACCCTAAAAACGTCGGATTGATTTGGATGCAATCAATTTTGGTTCTTTGCTTTTTGGGGGTGAAAAATCAATCAAACACCATCGTTTTATTTCCGTGGACGATGATGCGGTTTTCGAGGTGCCAGCGGACGGCGGCGGCGAGGACGACTTTTTCGAGGTCGCGCCCGCGGCGCTGGAGGTCCTCGATATTGTGGCGGTGGGAAACGTGCGTCACGTCCTGCGCGATAATGGGGCCTTCGTCGAGCTTGGGGGTGACGTAGTGGGCCGTCGCGCCGACGAGCTTGACGCCGCGTGCATGGGCCTGGTGGTAGGGCTTGCCCCCCGCGAACGCCGGGAGAAAACTGTGGTGGATATTGATGACCGGGATGTTGGCGGTGGCGAGAAACGCGGGGCTTAAAATCTGCATGTAGCGCGCCAGGACGCCGAGGCCGACGCCGTGTTCGCGCAAAATCTTGAGCTGTTCTTTTTCGACGGCGGATTTGGTCTTGGGCGTGATGGGCAGGTGGAAAAACGGCAGGCCGTAGGTCTGGGCCGCGGCGGCGAGGTCGTCATGGTTGGCAATGACGCAGGCGAGCTGGCCGCGCATTTCCCCGGCGCGAAAACGCAAAATCAAATCGTGGAAGCAATGGCCGGCTTTGGACGCGAAAATCGCCACACGCGGGCGGGCGCTGGACAGATGCACGCGGGCGGCCATGCCGAGCTTCCTGGTGGCGTAGGCTTCGAATTCGGCGGCCTCGGCGGCAGGGTCGGCCTTGGCGGAGGGCAGCCATTCGACACGCTGGAAAAACGTATTGTCCGTATCGTCGTTATGCTGGTCGGCGTGGAGGATGTTGCCGCCGTGGTCGAAAATCCACGTCGCCACGCGTGCAACCAGGCCGGGACGGTCCGGGCCGGAGAGCAGGGCGGTCAAGTTGACGGCAGTAGATTGGGCAGCAGGCATCGGCAGGGGTTGAATTAGGGTTACTGGATGATTTTAGCAAGCTTGCAGCTCGGGAGATAATGCTGCGTATTTTCCTTTTCCCGTTATTTATTATGCTGTATATTAACCCCTTATGCCAGCACCTGAACAGCTGGGGTTTCTGCGCGTGGCGGTGGCTGCGCCGGAACTGCGCGTGGCCGATGTGGCGTTCAACGCCAAGGCCACTGCGGCGGCGATGCGCGAACTCGCGGCGCAGGGCGTGCGGCTGGCCGTTTTTCCTGAACTCGGCTTGACCGGCTACACCTGCGCGGATTTATTTTTTCAACCGTCGCTGCGCAAGGCGGCGGCGCGGGCGGCGCGCGAACTAGCGGAGACGGCACACGAACTCGGGATGATTACTTTTGTCGGGCTGCCGGTGGAAGTGGGTGGGCGGTTGTATAATTGTGCGGCGGTGCTGGCCGAGGGCCGCGTGTGGGGGTTGACGCCGAAGACGCATCTGCCGAACTACGGCGAATTTTATGAGCAGCGCTGGTTCTCGCCAGCGGCGACGCTGACCAGCGACCAGGCGGAAGTGGACGGGCACTGGGCGTGGATTTCGTCACGGCACATTTTGGGTGTGCGCGGGCCGCAGCCGTTTGCGCTGGGCGTCGAAATTTGTGAGGACTTGTGGGCCGTCGAGCCGCCGAGCGGGCGGCTGGCGCTGGCGGGCGCGACGGTGATAGTGAATTTGTCGGCGAGCGATGAACTGCTCGGCAAGGCGGAATACCGGCGCGATTTGGTGAAGCAGCAATCGGCGCGGTGCCTCGCGGCGTATTTGTATGCCGGAGCCGGAGCAGGCGAATCGAGCACGGATGTAGTTTATGCTGGCCACGGACTGATAGCGGAAAACGGCGTCGTGCTGGCCGAGACGGAAAGATTTTCGCTGCAAACGCGTGCGGCGATTGCGGACATTGACCTCGAACGCCTGACGAACGAGCGCATTAAAAATACGACGTTCACCGGCGTGCGTCCCAACTCGGATAAACCGATTGGTGAGGCGTGGATTGAATTGCCGGAAGCACCAAAGGTGGGGAGCAAGTCGTCGGCAAAATTGCTGCGACCCATTGTGGCGCGGCCGTTTGTGCCCGATGACGTGGCACAGCGCGCGGTGCGGTGCGAAGAGATTTTCCAGATTCAAGCGACGGGTTTGGCGACGCGTCTGCGGCATATCGGCTCGAAGACCGTGGTCATTGGCGTATCGGGCGGACTGGATTCGACGCTGGCACTGCTGGTGGCGGCGAGGGCGTTTGATAAATTAAAACTGGATCGGCGCGGCATTCTCGGCGTGACGATGCCGGGAATGGGTACGACGAAGCGCACGCGCGGCAATGCGGAAAAACTCGTCGGGCTGCTCGGCGCGAAATTAAGCATCGTGCCGATTGAGAAAGCCGTGAAACAGCATTTTGCGGACATCGGCCATGATTTGACGACGCACGATATTACTTTCGAAAATTCGCAGGCGCGCGAGCGAACGCAGATACTGATGGATTTGGCGAACAAGCACGGCGGGTTGGTCGTGGGCACGGGCGATTTGTCGGAATTCGCGCTCGGTTGGTGCACGTTTAATGGCGACCAGATGTCGATGTATCACGTCAACGCCGGGGTGCCGAAGACGCTGGTGCGGCACTTGATTGACTGGTGCGCGGACAGCGTGTTTAGCGGCGCGGCGGCGGCGGCGGTGTTGCGCGATATCGCGGAGACGCCAGTTTCGCCGGAACTGTTGCCGACGGGCAAGCGCGGGGAATTGCGCCAGAAGACCGAGGAGATGGTCGGCCCGTATGATTTGCACGATTTTTTCCTATTTTACACGGTGCGCGTGCCATGCCGCCCGGCGAAGCTGCTGTTCCTTGCGGAGCAGGCGTGGGGCAAAGTTTATTCGCCGGTGAAGATTGCGCGCTGGCTGGAAGTTTTCTACCGGCGTTTTTTTGCCAACCAGTTTAAACGTTCGGCGATGCCGGATGGGCCGAAGGTCGGCTCGGTGGCGTTATCGCCGCGCGGGGACTGGCGCATGCCGAGTGATGCCAAGCCGGATGTGTGGCTAGCGGAATTGGCGACGGCAGTAGGTAAGAAACGCAAATAAGCCATGGCGCGCGCGGCTTTATTTTTGGATCGCGACGGCACGCTCATCCGGCATGTGCATTATTTGCACGACCCGGCGGGAGTAGAACTATTGCCCGGCGTGGCGGCGGCGCTGGCGCGGGCAAAGGAATTGGGCTATCTCTTATTTTTGCACACCAACCAGTCGGGAGTAGGGAGGGGGATGTTTACGCTGGAGCAGGCCGAGGCGTGCAACGCGCGCATGGTGGAGCTAATTGGACTTGGCGATAATGTGTTTGCGGATATTTGCACCGCGCCAGAAGCGCCGGGGCAGCCGCAGGTTTACCGCAAGCCTTCACCAAAGTTCGCGCGGGAGATGGCGACGAAGCACGGGCTGGATCTGGCACAGTGTTGGATGATTGGCGATTACGCAGCAGATATAGAGACCGCGTTTGCCGCCGGGATGCAGGCGGCGTTGATTGACGACGGGAATGTGGATGCGGCGAAAATCGCAGAATGGCGCAACTCAGGAAGGAAATGGGTGTCCCATCCATCGCTGATGAAATTTGTGGAAACGCTCTCACCGGTGTAAACAAATTTTGTCCATCCATCCTTTGTCCATGCACCCCAAATTGCGGGCCTTTTTACAGCTGCCGCCCTTACGGCAGTTTGTGCGTTTAGTTGTGCGTACGCTGCTCCTTTCTTACCTCGGGCTGGCCGTGTTTGCCGCGTCGTGTGTGAATCAGATGCTGTTTCATCCGCCCGCGGTGCGTGACGCGGTTCCCGGGCAGGTCAAACTGCACGCAGCAGATGGGAACGACATTACGGCGGTGTTTTTGCCCAATCCTCAGGCGGCGTATGCCATCCTTTTCAGTTATGGAAATGGCGACGATGTGGCGCAGCGCTACGATTATTTCCAGCAATTGCGGGCGCACGGCTGGGCGGTGTGCGGCTATGACTATCCCGGCTATGGCACGAGCACCGGCTCGCCGACGGAAAGCGGTTGCTATGCGGCCATCAACGCGGCGTATGATTTTCTCGTTAATCAAAAACACATCCCGCCCGCGCGCATTGTGCTTTATGGGCAATCCATGGGTTCGGGGTCGGCGGTGGATCTGGCCAGCCGCGAGCCGGTGGGTGGCTTGATTGTCGAGGGAGCGTTCCTGAGTATTTTCCGCGTGGTTACGCATTACCGCATTCTGCCTTGGGACAAGTTTGACAACATTGCGAAGATAAATTCCTTTCACGGGCCACTGCTTTCGATTCACGCGCGCAATGACCAGGTCGTGCCGTTTTGGCAGGGAATGGCGCTGAATGATGCCTATACAGGGCCGAAATCGAACCTGTGGGTGCCGGGGGCCGGACACAACAATATCGTGCAAGTGGCCCCGGAAATGTATTGGGCGGCGTTGGAGAAATTCCGGCAAGCGTTGCCGTTAAAAAGTCCAATAGACTCTCAGTGAGGGCAAGAGGATTGTAATAACGCAGTTTAGAATAGGCCTGTTTTTGTTCATTTTTTCTTGAACAAAGCAGATGGGGATGTCATTTTTAACGAGGTTAACCCCTTTTCGCCCATGCGTGCAGCCCTGTTTCCCACCCGTCGGAAGGCGGCCACCCACAACGGTCATCCTGCTCCAACACCAGTTCCCACGCACCATCCTGAGGATCGTCCGCTGGTTTCACGGCCTTTGAATGCTTCCGAGCGCGAGTTGGTGGACTGGTTTGTGGACTTTACGGCGCTCATGGGCGTGCCGGCGTCGGTGGGGGAAATTTATGGGCTGCTTTATCTGGCGGGGCGACCGTTGCCCTTTGAAAATTTTGTCGAACGTCTCGGCATCAGTAAGGGATCCGCGAGCCAGGGATTGAAATTTCTGCGCGGCCTCGGAGCTGTGCGCGTCGTGAGTGTGCCGGGGGACCGGCGTGAGTTCTACGAAGCGGAGATCAGCCCGACGCGGCTGGTGGCCGGATTTTTGAAGGAGAAGGTGCAGCCCCGGCTCAAGGAAAGCGACGAGCGGTTGGCGCGGTTGAAAAAATCCCTTCACGAAATGGACGAAGTGGATCCACTTCTGGCTGACCGGGTGCACCGGCTGCACGTCTGGAGCCAGCGCGCGCGGCAATTCCTGCCGGTGGTGGCCGGCTTGGTTAAAATCCGCACATGAACTTTTCATTTTTATTTTTCGATTTTCCCGCTTGGCCTTCCGCTGACGGCTAAACGGCTTCCTGCGCGCCCATGTCGGGCCGCCCAATCTATCGGCTGAGAGTGACGATTGGCTTCCGCGAAAGCGGTGCGGCCAAGGGCGGCAGCGTGGGCGAACGCCGTTGACGCAGGGCCGACGGCGGATTATTTCCTACTTAACACCATCATGCGCATCCTAGTTACCGGCGGGGCGGGTTTCCTCGGCAGTCATTTGTGCGAGCGGCTCATTGCCGAAGGGCACGAAGTGGCCTGCCTCGACAATTTGTTCACGGGCCGCAAGTCCAACATCGGCCATTTGCTGAATAACCAGCACTTCGAATTCATCCGCCACGATGTGGTAGACCCGTTTAAAATCGAAGTGGACCAGATTTACAATTTGGCCTGTCCGGCCTCACCTGTCCATTACCAGCATAATCCCATCAAAACGGTGAAAACTTCGGTGATGGGTGCCATCAATGTGCTTGGCTTGGCCAAACGCGTGGATGCGCGGGTCTTTCAGGCTTCGACATCGGAAGTTTATGGCGATCCGTCCGTGCATCCGCAGCCGGAGAAATACTGGGGCAATGTCAACCCCATCGGCATTCGCTCGTGCTATGACGAGGGCAAACGCTGCGCCGAGACGCTGTTTTTCGATTATCACCGGCAAAACGGCGTGGATATCCGCGTCGTGCGCATCTTTAACACCTACGGCCCGCGCATGATGCCGGACGACGGGCGCGTAGTGTCGAACTTTATTGTGCAAGCCCTGCGCGGCGAACCGATTACCATTTACGGTGACGGCAAACAAACGCGCTCGTTTTGCTTTGTGGATGATTTGATCGAGGGCTTTATCCGCATGATGAATCAGGACAAGACGGTCGGCCCGGTGAATTTGGGTAATCCCGGTGAGTTCACGATGATTGAATTGGCCGAAAAAATTCTCGCGGAAACAAAATCGCGCTCGAAGATTGTGCACAAACCACTGCCGAGTGACGACCCCAAGCAGCGCCGGCCGGATATTACTCTGGCGAAGAAACACCTCGGCTGGGAGCCCAAGGTGGATTTGGCCGCGGGATTGAAGAAAACTGTGGCGTATTTTAAGACAGTCGTCGGCAAGAGCAAATAAGCGTCTTAGCCCCTTTCCCTTTTTCACTATGAACATCTGCTGTATTGGCGCCGGTTATGTGGGCGGGCCGACCATGGCCATGATTGCCCATAAATGCCCCAAAATCAAAGTGACCGTTGTGGACATTGACGCCCGCCGCATTGCGGCGTGGACCCACGGGCCGCTGCCGGTCTTCGAGCCGGGCCTCGAGGAGATTGTGCAGAAGGCGCGGGGCAAGAACCTGTTTTTCTCGACGGACATTGATACCGCGATCCGCGAGGCGCAGATGATTTTTATCTCCGTCAACACGCCGACGAAGATGTATGGCGTGGGCGCTGGCAAGGCGTCCGACCTGCAATACGTCGAGGCTTGTGCGCGGCGCATCGCCGAGGTGGCGCGGGATAATAAAATTGTCGTGGAAAAATCCACGCTGCCGGTGCGCACCGCGGAGAGCGTGCGGGCGATTTTGACGGCGCAGAAAGCTGGCCCGAGCTTTCAGGTATTGTCGAATCCGGAATTTCTGGCCGAGGGCACGGCGGTGCGTGATTTGGAAAAGCCGGATCGCGTGCTCATTGGCGGCGTGCAGACGCCGGAGGGCCAGGCGGCGGTGGAGGCGCTCGTCGAGGTTTACGCACACTGGGTGCCGCGCGAAAAGATTTTGACCACGAACCTGTGGAGTTCAGAACTTTCCAAGCTCACGGCGAATGCTTTTCTCGCGCAGCGCATCAGCAGCATCAACGCGATTTCGGCGCTCTGTGAGGCAACGGGCGCGGATGTGGACGAGGTGGCGCATGCCATCGGGACGGACTCGCGCATCGGACCGAAGTTTCTCAAAGCCTCGGTGGGTTTCGGCGGTTCGTGCTTCCAGAAGGATATTTTGAATCTCGTTTACCTGTGCGAACATTTCGGGCTGCCGGTGGTGGCCAATTACTGGGAGCAGGTCGTCAAGATGAACGACTACCAGAAACACCGCTTTACGCAGCGGATCGTGCGCACGCTTTACAACACGGTCGCGAACAAGCGGCTCGCGATGCTCGGGTTTGCGTTCAAGAAGGACACGAACGACACGCGCGAGTCCCCGGCGATTTATGTCTGTCAGGATTTGCTGGCCGAGCGCGCAAAGGTGGCGATTTACGACCCGCAGGTCACGGCGGAGAAGGTGGCGGCGGACCTGGGCGTGAAGGATTTGGCCACCGCGGGCGTGGAAGTCTGCGCCGACGCTTATGCAGCCGCCAAGGGCGCGCACGCGCTCATCATCTGCACCGAGTGGGACGAGTTCAAGAGCCTCGACTACGATCGCATTTACGACGAGATGCAGCAACCGGCGTTTGTCTTCGATGGCCGCAACGTCCTCGATTTGGCAGCGCTGCGGAAGATTGGCTTTACGGCGAGCGGAATTGGGAAGAGCAATGGGGAGTGAACTAATCAAAAAATATAAAATGAACCGCGCATTTATCACCGGCATCACGGGCCAGGATGGCTCTTATCTCGCGGAGTTGCTCCTTGAGAAGGGGTATGAGGTGCATGGGCTGGTGCACCGGCCGGAGGGGTTGTCGTCGGGGAACCTGGGCAAGTTGTTTCAGGACGAGGCGGTTTACAACAAGCGGCTGTTTTTGCACACGGGTTCGTTTGAAGACACCACGCACCTGCGGCGCCTCATCATGCGGGCGAAACCGAATGAATTTTACCACCTCGCAGCGCAGTCCAGCCCGCGCCTGAGCCTCGAACTGCCGGAGACGACGATGGAGAGTGTGGGCATGGCGACGGTGCGGCTGCTCGAAATTTTGCGCGACTTGGATAATCCGCCGAAATTCCTCTATGCGTCGTCGTCGGAAATTTTTGGCGAGCCAGCGGGAGTGCTGCAGGACGAGTCCACGCCGATGCAGCCACTGACGCCCTATGGCGTGGCCAAGGCGCTCTCGACGCAGATGGCGAAAATCTACCGTGCGGCCTACGGGCTGAATACTTGCGCGGCCATTCTTTACAACCACGAGTCGCCGCGGCGCAGCGGGCAGTTTGTGACGATGAAGGTGGCTCGGGCGGCGGCGCGCATCCGGCGCGGGCAGCAGAAGAAATTGCAGCTCGGCAATCTCACCGGCCAGCGCGACTGGGGTTGGGCGCCGGACTTTGTGCGCGGGTTCTGGATGATGCTTCAGCAGGAAAAAGTGGATGATTATGTTTTGGCCACGGGCAAATTGCACAGCGTCGAGCAATTCGTCGAACGCGCGTTTTCCGTGGTCGGCTTGAATTGGCGGGACCATGTGGAGCTGGATGCCGGGCTGAAAACGGCGGTCGAGCCGGCGCGGTTGTGCGGCAATCCGGAGAAGATCAAGCGCGTGCTGGGCTGGGAGAACACCGTGCCCTTTGCCGAGATGGTAGAGAAACTGGTGGTATCGCAATTGCAGGTTTAATCGCTCTTGCCGCTGGCGGCTTGTCCCTTTAACTTTTTATCTCTTTATGAAAAAAGCGCTCATCACCGGAATTACCGGCCAGGACGGTTCTTATCTCGCCGAATTGTTGCTCGATAAGGGCTACGAAGTGCACGGCATCGTGCGCCGCAGCAGCAGCCTCAACCGCGGCCGCATTGACCACCTGCGCCAATGGGAAACCGGGAAGAAGCAGAAGCTGTTCCTGCATTATGGTGATTTGGCTGATAGCGTTTCGTTGGTGAAGCTGCTTTACGAACTGAAGCCCGATGAAATTTACAATCTTGCGGCGCAGAGCCACGTGCGGGTGAGCTTTGACGTGCCGGAATACACGCAGGACATCACGGGCGTGGGCGCGGGCCGAATTTTGGAAGCCATCCGCGAAGTGGGTCTGGCCAAGAAAGTGCGTTTTTACCAGGCGTCGTCGTCGGAAATGTTCGGCAAAGTGCAGGAAGTGCCGCAGACGGAGACCACGCCGCTGTACCCGCGCTCGCCGTATGCCTGTGCAAAGGTGATGGCGCATTACCTGACGATTAATTACCGCGAGTCGTATAATCTTTTCGCGTGCAGCGGCATTTTGTTCAACCACGAATCGCCCCGGCGCGGTGAAGCGTTTGTCACGCGCAAGATAACGCTGGCGGCAGCGCGCATCAAGATGGGCCTGCAAAAGACGCTCGTCCTCGGCAACATTGATTCGAAACGCGACTGGGGCTACGCGAAAGAATACGTCGAAGGCATGTGGCGCATGTTGCAGCAGGACAAGCCGGATGATTTTGTGCTCGCGACGAATGAAACGCACACGGTGAAGGATTTTCTCGCGGCGAGCTTTGGCGCGCTGGACCTCGACTGGAAAGACTACGTTAAATTTGACGCCCGCTATTTGCGCCCGGCCGAGGTGGATTTGCTCATCGGCAGTTACCGCAAGGCCAAGAAGAAACTGGGCTGGGAACCGAAGACGCGCATGGCGGGTCTGGCCAAATTGATGGTGGAGTCCGACTTGGAAATCGCCAAGCGCGAGGCGAAGCTGGCCTAAATTTTTTCATGAATGTCTCGGTAGTGATTCCCGCGCGGCTGGCGTCGACACGCCTGCCCCGCAAAGTGCTGGCGGACTTGGGCGGCAAGCCCGTCCTGCGGCATGTGTGGGAACGTGTGGCGCGCATGCGCAAGGCGACGGAGATTTTGGTCGCGACCGATAGCGAGGAAGTGGCGCAGGCGGTGGCGGGGTGGGGCGGGCAGTTTGTGATGACTTCGCCAAGTTGCCGCAGTGGAACAGAACGCATCGCCTCGATTCTCGATGGGCTGAAGGGCCAATTTATTTTAAACGTGCAGGGTGACGAACCGTTCATTGACCCGATGTTGCTCGACGCGATTGTCGAACGTTTTACCGTGAATGGCGGCGATGTGGTGACGCCGGTATATCCGATTCGTGATTATGCGACGCTGATGAATCCGGCGGTGGTCAAGGTGGTGCGCGGGGCGGATGGCCGGGCTTGGTATTTTTCGCGTTCACCGATTCCGCATATTCGCGGTGTGCCTGCGGAAGAATGGCCGGCGCGGGGGTTGCACTGGGGGCATCTCGGTGTTTATGGTTATGCGCGGGCCAAGCTTGCCGTGTATGCCACTTTGCCGGAAAGCCCGCTCGAACACATCGAGGCGCTGGAGCAACTGCGTTTTCTCGAAGCCGGCTGGAATATTCAGACAGTCGAAACGGATTATCACGCGGTCGCCATTGACACGCCGGATGATTTGGCACGAGCCCGCACTTTGTTGACCTCTGCAAAAATTGCCTAAACATGAAGAAAAAATCTAAAAACTCCTCTCTGGCAGTGGGGCGCTCCGTGCTAGTTGCAGAGACCCAAGCTCTACAATCCGCGGCGACACGGCTGGATGATAATTTTACGCGCGTGGTGACGATGGTTTGCGGTGCACGCGGCAAAGTGGTCGTTACGGGCATCGGGAAATCTTCGCTGGTAGCGCACTCGATTGCGGCGACACTGTGCAGCCTGGGGACACCGGCAGTTTATCTCCATGCCGGTGAGGCTGCGCATGGCGATATTGGTGTCGTGCAGAAAAGTGATGTGGTGATTTTAGTTTCCAAAAGTGGCGCGACGCCGGAATTGGTACGTTTGGCTCCAGTTTTACGGGCACATGGAGCGAAACTCGTGGCGCTCGTGGGCAATCTTCGTTCGCCGCTGGCAGGCGAAGCCGATGCCGTATTAGATGCTGCCGTTGCATGCGAGGCGGACCCCTTGGGATTGGCACCCACGAGCAGTGCAGTGGTGGCATTGGCGCTTGGACACGCCGTGGCAGCGGCAGTGGCAGCGGCGCGAGGATTTTCCGTCAACGATTTTGCGCGGACACATCCTTCCGGCCAATTGGGCCGCAACCTTTTGCTGCGCGTGGCTGATGTCATGCACGGGATGAAGGAAATCGCGGTGGCTGGGCCGGATGGCTCGATGCGCGATGTCGTCGTGGCCATGACACGCCGGCCCCTGGGTGCGGCGTGCGTGGTGGATAAACGCAAAAAACTGGTTGGGCTGGTCACGGATGGTGACATTCGCCGAGCCTTGCAAAAATACGAGGATATCCGTCCATTGAAAGTGGTGGATGTGATGACGGTGAACCCCATCCGGGTGATGCCGGAAACTTTGCTGGGCGACGCGTTGCGGCTGATGGAAGAACGTACATCGCAAATATCCGTCTTGCCGGTGGTTGGCGCGCAGGCGCGGTGCCTGGGGTTGCTGCGGTTGCACGATATTTACCAACATTAGCGGAATGTCCGCGGTACATGATGCGGCGGTGACGCCAACCTTCCGGGGCCTGTTCCCCTCGAGGCAGGCGGAAGTGACGCCGCCGACCCGGCGAGAGCGCGTGGTGTTTGGGCTGATGTGCGCACTGTTGGTGCTGCCAGTGTGGCTGGTGGGTGCATGGGAAGTATGGGCGCAAGAAGTAACGCTGGCATTGGCCATACTGGCATTTGCCGCGTTGTTTGTGCCGATGTTCGATTATCGTGGGTGGCCGCCTTCACCTTCAGCCCGGATGGTCTGGAGTCGCTTAAAGGCTTTTCCTGTTTTTTGGATTGGACTCGCGATTTTAGCCTACGGTGGGTTGGCAGCGGTGAATCCTTCGCGCACGCTCGTCATCGTGGATCAGCGTTCCTGGCTGGAAAATTTGCCACACGTAACTTGGTTGCCACATGGTATTATCGCTCCCTTTTCACCCATGAACGCCTGGCATGCGTTGATGATTGTGATTCCGGCGTGGCTGGCCGTTTGCACAGCCTGGGCGGGCTTGGAAACAGAGCGGTCATGGCGGCGGTTATTGGGCACGGTGGCGGCCAATGGCACGGTGCTGGCCCTCGTGGGGATGATTCAGGGCGTAAGTGGCACACGCAAAATGTTCGGATTATATGATCTGGAGCCGAACAATTCCGATCCGGAATTTTTTGGCAGCTTTGGCTGGGCCGGACACGCCGCCGGCTGGATGGTGCTGGCGTTTGGCGCAATTGCGGCGATGATGGATCATAGCCTGCGCCGACGCGACCCGCTGGCGCCAGCGCGCCGCTGGGGTTGGCCGGCTTTGACGACGTGGGCCTGGTTGGGGGCGTTGGTGGTTATTTTTGTGGCATTGGCGCTGTTCATAAAACCGGATTTTTGGCTGCTGGCGGCCAGCGGGGTTTTATTGATTAGCGTCTGGCTGTGGCTGGGCCGCTTGTGGCGTGAAGGCCAGAAGCGGCGTGCGGCATTGTATGCGTTGCCGGCGCTGATATTCATGGCGGCGTTGCTGCTGGGCGCGGGTGGCGCGGTTTTGTTGTGGCGGCAGGGTGGCGCGGCTAAAAACCTGGAAGTGAATCCGCATGACCCAGCCCTGCCAGAACGCTACGCCTTTGCCCGCACCTCGGCAGTGATGATCAAGGATGCGCCGTTGTTGGGCTGGGGCCCGGGAAGTTTTCGTTATGTGTCCCCTTATTATTTGGCGAAAAATCCACGCTTTAATGACCCGGCGCATCCGGGGGATGTTCGCTATGGTTTGCACTATGCGTTGAGCGACTGGGTGCAACTGCCAGCGGAATGGGGGCTGCTGGGCGCGGGTTTGTTCTTGGCGGCAGCGGGGTGGTGGCTGCAAACCGCGTGGCGTATGCGCAGTGTGCTTCCTGGCGAGTCCTGGATTACATTTGGCGCTGTCGCCATGATTTTTGGTGCGGCCGTAGTGGACTGCCCTTTTTATAATCCAGCAGTGTTGATTGCCGTGGCGGTGTTACCGGCGGTGGCGGTCAAACTGGGAGAGTTTTCCGCGCGTCCGCGCCCGGCTTTGAGCCAGGTGGTGGTGGCTTGTCCATGAAAATCGCGATTATTGGGATGGGTTATGTTGGCTTGCCGTTGTCATTGCGGTTTACCCGGGCGGGTGTCGCCGTGCTTGGCGTGGATGTGGACGCCGCGAAGTGCGAGGCGCTGAACTCCAGCCGCAGCTATATCAAACATATCTCGAATGCGGCAGTGGCTCAGGCCATAGCGGCAGGCCTGTTGGAGGCCACGACCAACTTTGCGCGGGTGGGCGAGGTTGAGGCGATTTTACTGTGCGTGCCGACGCCGCTGAATGACCGACGTGAACCAGATATGAGCTATGTTTTCGGCACGGGGGAAAGTCTCGCGCCGCATTTGTGCAAAGGCCAGCTGGTGGTGCTCGAATCCACGACTTATCCTGGCACGACAGATACGGATTTGCGCGCGATTTTGGAACGTGGCTCCGGGCTGGTGGCGGGCCGCGATTTTCATCTGGCCTTTTCTCCGGAACGCGAAGACCCCGGCAGCACGCAATGGGATGCGCAACGCATTCCCAAGGTGGTCGGGGGTTTGACTCCGGCTTGCCGCGACCGGGCGGTGGCTTGTTACTCGCGCGCAATTGAGCAGGTGGTTCCAGTATCTTCTTGCCGTGTGGCTGAGGCGTCGAAATTGCTGGAAAACATTTTCCGCTCGGTGAACATCGCATTGGTCAATGAATTGAAGGTCGTTTATTCGGCCATGGGCATTGATGTTTGGGAGGTAATTGAAGCGGCCAAGACAAAGCCTTTTGGTTTCATGCCTTTTTATCCCGGGCCCGGTTTGGGTGGCCATTGCATCCCGATTGACCCCTTTTATTTAACGTGGAAGGCGACGGAATTTGGCCAGCACACGCGCTTCATTGAATTGGCGGGGGAAATCAATTCGGCGATGCCGAGCTATGTGGTCGAGCGGACGGCAGCGGCGCTGGGTCGGTCATTAAAAGGGTCGCACATTCTTTTATTGGGTCTGGCCTACAAGCCGGATGTGGATGACGACCGCGAATCGCCCACGTATGCGCTAATGCAACTTTTTGAGGAACAGGGTGCGATGGTATCTTACCACGACCCTCACGTACCGGTTATTCGCCCCACGCGGGAGCATTCACAATTCGCGGGCCGGCGTTCAGCCATGCTTTCACCCGTCGGACAGGATCTGGCGCTGCTCGTGACGGCGCATACCGAATACCGTGATTTTGATTTTTCTGCATGGCCGATTCCTTTGGTGGATACGCGCAATTGCGCCACGCGCCGCCCCGTGAAATATTTCCGCGCCTAATTTGATGACGTCAGTAAACGCCAATCGCGTGGCAGCAATTCCGGAAAAAACCTCCGGGGGTAGCGCGGAGCGTAGGGTGGCTGGCCTTATTTGTGCCTGGCTCGTGATCCAGCCATGGTTAATTGGCGGGCGGTTTTGGTGGTCGGAGGCGCTCAATACGGTGGTGGGAGTGATTGGTTTGGCCATCGCACTGCGTTCGATGGAAAGCAGGCGGGCACTGGTGCGCTTTCCCGTATTCTGGCTGGGGCTGTTATTCTGCGGTTATGTTTTATGCCAGGCGCTCAATCCGTGGGGTTATGCGGTGCAACGGGTGCCAGAATTGCTTTTATATGATGTTTACATGAGTCCGCATGTGGCCTGGCTGCCATCAGGTCTGAGTGCCAATTATGTTCAGGAGAGCACGTGGCGGACCTTTGTGTATTGGCTTGGACCCTGGCTGCTGGTATGCGCGTGGTGGGTGGTGGTGCGTCGTCGTCGCACCGGGCACCGGCTGGCGCTGGTGGCCTACCTAAATGGTGTGGTTATGGCGGCGCTGGTTATTTTCGAACGATTTCATCCTCCGGAAAAAATCCTGTGGTTTTTTACCCTGCCCGGCCTCAACGCCAGTTCGACCGGCAATGGCAGTTTCGTGGATCACAATAAAACGGCGGCGTTTTTATATCTTTCGATGGGAGCGGGGCTGGCCGTGGCCTGCCGGTTGCAGGCCCAGGCCCGCGAGCGGGGGCGGGACAGCGGATTGACCTGGGTGGTCTTGTTCGGCTGCCTCTTGATATTTGCCAGTTTCTTTGCGCTCGGTAGCCGGGCGGGCCTGGCCATAGCTTGTGGGGTATTTGTTGGAGGGGTGATCATTTTGCTGTTGGCGGCTTTGTTGGCTCGTGACCGTTCGCCAGGTCTGTGGTTGGGCTGTTTGGTCATGCTGGCTGGTGTGGTTGGCTTGGGTGTCTTTGAGTTTTATCATCGCGACACCGGAACGCTGGCGCGCATAGATTATCTCAACCATCATCAAGAGGAAGACGTGCGCGCGATCCTTCACCGCGAAACCATACGGATGCTCGGACCGCATTTCTGGCTGGGGTGGGGTGGCGGTACTTACCGCTATGTTTCACCGGATTTCTTTGTCGAAGATTATGCTTTCAACGACCCGACTTATTATGGCGGACAGAGTGCGCAGTCGGATTGGGCTCATTCGGACTGGTTGCAAATACCGATGGAGTTTGGCATTATCGGAGCGAGTTTGTCTTTGGCCATCATGCTTTTTTGGTATGGGCGTGCACTATGGCTGGTGCGGGCACTCGGGTCATCCGGTCTCGTTATTCTTATGACGGGTGCGGCCATGCTCACGCATTCCATGGTGGATTTCCCGATCTACAACGCGTCCATTTTAGCCTTGTTTTCCCTGTTGCTTGCCTCGACGGTCAAAACAGCGGAGCTGGATGCCCAGCACATGCTGAAAGCCTAGTCACCCCATTTTCCCCATGCCTGTGCCTTTTCTCATCACCATGGATACCGAGGGCGACAACGTTTGGGCGCGGTCGCGGGTGCTGACCGCTCGCAATGCGGCGTGGCTGCCGGGTTTTCAAAAACTGGCGGAACGCTACGGTTTTCGTCCCACCTGGCTGATTAATTGGGAAATGGCACACGACCCGGCCTGCGTGGAATTTTTACGCGATGTGCTGGCACGGAATGCCGGTGAGGTCGGCCTTCACCTGCATGCGTGGGATACCCCACCGCTGGAGCCATTGACAGACAACGACGCGCGCCACCATCCTTACCTCATCGAATATCCGGATGCACTGATGTATGCGAAACTCGAACGGCTTACCGGTGTGTTGGAGGAAATTTTTCGCCGACCGTTGCGCAGCCATCGTGCAGGCCGGTGGGCCTTTGATGGCCGGTATGCCCGCTGGTTGCGTGAACATGGGTTTGCCGCTGATTGCTCAGTTTGCCCGGGTGTAGATTGGCGTTCGACCAAGGGTGATCCGTGCGGGCCAGGTGGGCCGGATTACCGCCGCGCGCCGCGCGAACCTTATTTCATTGATGAAAACAATGTGCTTGAACCCGTCGAAAATCCCCCGCCAGCGGTGTTGCTTGAAGTGCCCATGACCATTGCCCAGCCACCCTCACGTTGGACGAAGGCTTTATTGGAGTGTTGCTCGAAGCGTCACCATTGGCTTCGACCAAATGGACTCAATGGCGCGGCGATGCGCCACCGGGTGGATGAGGCGGCTGAAAATGGCACGCACTTAATGTTCATGCTTCACTCGTCCGAATTAATGCCCGGCGGCAGCCCGACCTTTACCAGTGAAGCCTCGATTGAACGTTTGAATCGCGACATTGAGGAATTGTTTGCTCACGCCCAGTCACAGGGTTGTCCAGGTCGCACCTTGGGCGAATTTGCTGCCGAGTGGCGAACCACAGCCTCCCGCAATTGAAAGGAAGAATTTATGTCCAATTACTATGCAGTTGTATTAGCGGGAGGCAGGGGCGAACGCTTTTGGCCCCAGAGCAGAATTGCGCGCCCGAAACATTTATTGCCTATTGTAGGTGATCGCCCGATGGTGGCGCAGACGGTGGCACGGTTGAGCGGGCTGGTGCCGCCGGAGCAGGTGTTCGTATTGACCAATACGGAACATGTGGCGGCAATTCGAGCAGCTTGTCCAGAAGTGCCGGTGGAGCAAATCATTGGCGAACCAGTGGGCCGCGACACCGCGCCCGCAGCGGCTTTGGCGGCCTTGTTGGTGCGGCGAAGCGATAAGAATGGCGTGGTGGCGTTGCTGGCGGCGGATGCAGCTATTCACAATGCCGCTGGTTTCCGTACGACGCTGGGTGCGGCGTTCGCGGCAGCGGCGAAACAGGATTATATTTTCACGATCGGCATTCCACCCGCATTTGCCGCGACCGCTTATGGCTATTTGCAACAGGGGCCGCAATTGGGTGAAAGCGCGGGATCTCCCTGGTTTAAGGTGAATAAATTTATTGAAAAGCCCACTGCTCCCACTGCGGAACGTTACCTGAAGGAGGGTGGTTATCTCTGGAACGCGGGCATGTTTGTGACCCGGGCCTCCGTGCTTGAAACGGCCTTTGTTCAGCACGCTCCGGCGATTGCTGCTGGAATTAAGGATTTGAATGCGCGCCTTGATCAGGGTGTGGCGTTGCCGACGGCGTTGGCGGCGGTTTATCCGGGATTGACAAAAATTTCCCTTGATTTCGCGGTAATGGAAAAGGCCGGCAACGTGGCCATGTTTGCGGCGGCGTTCGATTGGGATGATGTCGGTGAATGGCCGGCGTTGGTGCGCCACGCGTCGGCGGATGCCGCCGGCAATGTTGCACGCGGGGAGACGGCTTTGCACGAGGCCCATGGCAATATCGTCGTCAGTGAACCGGGTCATCTGGTGGCTTTGTTGGGTGTGGATGATCTGGTCGTTGTGCAAACGCCCGACGCGACGCTGGTGTGTCCGAAATCGCGCGCGCAGGAATTGAAGAAGCTGCTGCAAAGCGTGGCCGCGAAAAAAGACGGCGCGCGCTGGCTCTAAATTATACTTATATGGCACTCTATTTGGTTACCGGGGTCGCGGGTTTTATCGCCTCGCGTGTGGCAGAAATGCTGCTCGCGCAGGGCCACTCCGTGGTCGGGGTGGATAATTTGAATGATTATTATGACGTGCGGCTGAAGGACTATCGTCTCTCGCGCTTGATGGGTGAAGCGGGCTGGCAGCCCGGCGCGGACGCCCGGCGTTCAATATATGGCGGACGCGGCCGGCGTGCGGCTGGCGATGGGAGATTTATTTTTGAAGCCGTGGACATTGAAGACCACGCCGCGTTGGAGAAACTATTCCGAGAATATAATTTTGCCGCAGTCTTTAACCTCGGCGCGCGCGCAGGAGTAGGCTACAGCGTGGAAAACCCGCACGTCTATTTGACCACCAACACGCACGGCACGCTGAACCTGCTGGAGTGCCAGCGTAAATTTGGCGTGAAGAAAATGGTGCTGGCCTCGACTTCATCGCTCTATGCCGGCAGCCCCATGCCCTTCACGGAGGATCAGCCGGTCAACGCACCCCTGTCGCCCTACGCCGCATCGAAAAAAGCGGCGGAACTCTTTGCACACAGTCATCATAAAATGCATGGGTTGGATGTCACTATTTTGCGCTATTTTACTGTTTTTGGCCCGGCTGGCCGACCGGACATGAGCCTGTTTCGCTTTATCCAGTGGATTGAAAATGGTCTACCCTTGCAACTGTTTGGCGACGGCAAGCAGTCACGCGATTTTACTTTTGTCGACGATGTAGCCCGGGGAACGATTCTGGCCGCAAAGCCAGTCGGTTATGAAGTAATCAATCTCGGTGGCGGACGCTCACCAACCACGCTTAATGAAGTAATTGCCAAGATTGAAAGCGCTCTGGGCAAGAAGGCCCTGGTGCAAGGTTTGCCTCCCCAGGCGGCGGACATTAAGGCTACGCGCGCTGACATTACCAAAGCTGAAAAACTGCTCGGTTGGCAGCCGGTCACCTCTTTTGACGAGGGTTTGGCCGCGACCATTGCCTGGCACCGGAACAATCGCGAATGGCTCAAGACCGTCCGATAACGTGAAAAATTCGCTTGGCATCATGCAAGGTCGTTTGTCGGCTCGATCCAAACTTGGTCCGCAGGTTTTTCCAGCGACCTGGCGTGAGGAATTTGTGACTGCACGTAAATTGGGTTTTAACGCACTGGAATGGCTCGTTGAGGCCGGAAGCCTGTCCACCAATCCATTGATGTCTGTGACTGGCCGCGAAGAAATCAAACAGGCAGTCTCAGCGAACGGCGTACAGGTGGCCTCGATTTGCGCCCATTGCGTATTGCAGTGGCGCCCCTTTGATGAAGGTGGCGCTGCGCGCGCGACATTATTTAATGAAGTGGTTTTAGCGGCTGGCGCCGCCAAAATGGAGCGGGTGGTTGTGCCGATTTTGGAAGAGGCAACTGTGGCTAAAGCGGGATCGCTGGCTCTGGCCGCGGGAATTTTTCGCTCGGTGGTGCGGGTGGCGGAAACGGCAAAGGTGGACCTTGCCTTTGAAATGGACCGTCCGGCAGAGGAATGCCGTGAATTCATTGAACTGCTTGGTTCACCGCGTGCGAAATTATGTTACGACAGCGGCAATGCCACGTCACTTGGCTTCGATATCATCCGGGAAATCAAAGCGCTTTTGCCGGTCGTGGCGGAAATTCACCTGAAAGATCGTCGCGTTGGAGGTGCGAGCCAGCCACTTGGGTGCGGCGACACAAAATTTGGAGATTTTTTCCAAACCCTAAAAGCCCAAAATTGGCGTGGGCCGTTTGTTTTTGAAACGCCAGTTTTGGATGACCCAGCGGGCCAGGCTCAGCAAAACCTTCAGTTTGTCAGCGAATTTTGGTCATGAAGCGACTCACGGTCTTATTTGCCGGTTTGGGCAGCATCGGCCAGCGGCATTTGCGCAATCTCACGGCCGCATTGCCGGTGGCGCCGCGTGTGCTCGCCTTTCGTACTCGGCGCGATGACCGTATTCTGACGGATGATCTTCAAGTCGAGGCGGAAGAGGGCTTGGAAAAGAGATATGGCATTGAATCCTTTACCAGCCTTGACGCGGCACTGGCGCTAAAGCCGGATGTCACTTTTGTGACGAATCCCACGAGCCGCCATCTTGCCGTCGCACTGGCAGCGGCCCGTGCCGACTGTCATCTTTTTATGGAGAAACCGCTCAGCCACGAATGGGCGGGGGTCGAGGAGTTGGTCGCGGTAGTGACGCGAACAGGACGGGTGGGGTATGTCGGTTATCAATTTCGCTTTCATCCGGCTTTTGAAAAAATTTCGCGATGGGTGAAAGATGGACGATTAGGCCGGATTGCCGCCGTGCGTGCGGAAGTGGGTGAATACATGCCGGGGTTTCATCGTTATGAGGACTACCGCGGAACCTATCCGGCGCGCGCGGATTTAGGCGGCGGGGTTGTGCTGTGCCAGATTCATGAATATGATTTACTTTACGCTCTTTTTGGCCTGCCACAGGAAGTCTTTGCCGTCGGGGGCAAAGCCAGTAGAATGGAAATTGACGTGGAGGACACCGCGCAGGTTTTGTTTCGCTACCAGCGTCCTGACAGTGCGGATATGCCTGCTCAGGTGCATCAGGACTTTCTTCAACGACCAGCACGTCGGAATTTTCAAGTCATAGGCGATGAAGGCTCAATTTATTGGGATTACCTGGGCAAGACGCTCCAACTGTCCCGGACAGATGGCACCGTGGCCGAATCGGAAAATTTCGCCGGATTGCCCCGCAATCATCTTTTCACGGCTGAAATGAAACATTTTCTAGCCTGTGTGGAGGGCCGGGAACAGCCGTGGGTGACGTTGCGTGATGGCGCGGCAAGCTTGCGCATGGCGCTGGCGGTTAAAAAATCCATGATTACCAAAACAATTATTCAATTGTGAGCACCAAGAACCCGAACATTCTCGCACTAATCCCGGCTCGTGGCGGCTCCAAAGGTATTCCGCGAAAAAATGTGCGTCTCATCGCCGGGCGCCCGCTGATTGCCTATTCGATTGAACACGCGCTGAAGTCGCGCTTCATTGGACGGGTGGTTGTCTCAACGGATGATGAGGAAATTGCCGCTGCCGCCCGCGCTGCGGGCGCCGAGGTGCCGTTTATGCGCCCAGCGGAATTTGCGCAGGATTTGTCTCCCGACCTCGATGTTTTTCGTCATGCACTGCAATGGTTGCGCGATCGGGAAAATTACATCCCGGAAATGGTGGTGCATCTGCGACCCACTGGGCCCGTGCGCCGCATTGAGTTGATTGATGAGGCCATTAGCCGCGTGGTGGCAAATCCCAAGGCCGATGCACTGCGTTCGGTCAGTGTGCCATCATTGACCCCTTACAAGATGTGGCGTGTTGACCATGGCTTGCTGCAACCGCTGCTGACGGTTCCTGGGGTGAAAGAGCCTTACTCGATGCCGCGGCAAATGTTACCGGAAGTTTACTGGCAGAATGGCTATGTTGACATAGTGCGCGCCTGCACGGTGCTCGAAAAGAACAGCATGACGGGCGACACGATATTGCCATTTGTCGTCACGGATCACATTTACGAACTGGACTATGAGGAATCCATCCCCGAGGTCGAGATGGTACTCCAAAAACTGGCGCGTGGGGAAACGGTGTCGTTTGCCCAAGTGCAACGCCATTCGGTGTGAGTCAGCCTCTTGGAAAACTTGACGCTCAATCGCCTGAACAGTATTTTTAATTCACACCCATCGGACGACCGCCCTTTTTCATCAACACCCAACCACTTCCCTTATGCCTAAAGCAGTCACCATCGGAGATCGCCATGTCGGCGACAAACACGCTTGTTTCATCGTCGCTGAAATCGGCATCAACCACAACGGCGATATCGCCACAGCCAAGAAACTTATCGATGCGGCGGTGGATGCCGGTTGCGATGCCGTGAAGTTCCAGAAGCGCACGGTTGACGTTGTCTACACAGCTGAGGAGCTCGTCAAGCCACGGGAAAACCCCTTTGGTCCGACGAATGGCGATCTCAAGCGCGGCCTCGAATTTGGCAAGACCCAGTATCAGGAGATTGACCGGCATTGCCGCGAACACGGTATCATGTGGTTCGTGTCCTGCTGGGATGAGGCATCGGTAGACTTTATTGATAAATTCAATCCCCCTTGTTATAAAATTGCTTCGGCGAGCCTGACCGATGACGGGTTGTTGCGGCATCACCGCAAAACGGGCCGGCCCATTATCCTTTCCACCGGCATGAGCACTCTTGCACAGGTGGATCACGCCGTCGAAGTGCTTGGCAAGGAAGACTTAATTTTGCTGCACACCAATAGCACGTATCCGTCAAAAATCGAGGAACTAAACCTTCGCGTGATGGACACCCTGGCACAACGCTATCAGGTGCCGGTGGGATATTCTGGTCACGAAGTCGGCCTCGCCCCGTCGGTGGGAGCCGCCGCGATGGGAGCATGCATGGTTGAACGCCACATTACCTTGGATCGCGCGATGTGGGGCAGTGATCAAGCTGCATCCGTCGAGCCTCAGGGTTTTTCTCGGCTGGTGCGCGACGTTCGCGCCATTGAGTTGAGCTTCGGCGACGGGGAAAAGCGCATCTACGACACCGAAGTGCCGATTATGAAAAAGCTGCGCCGCAAAGGCTAAAGTAAGTCGTCAAAATTATTTTTGTGAACGTCAAGGACCAGTTTGATCTTACCGGGCGTGTAGCTGTCATCACCGGCGGTGCGGGCCTGCTGGGGGTAAAGCACGCGGAAGCCATCGCGGAAATGGGCGGTCTGCCTATTTTGGCTGATATTGATGCCAAACGTGCTGCCGGTGCGGCGGCGAATGTCGCCAAGCGATATGGGGTGGAGGCGGTGGGCGTCAAAATAGACATCACCAAGCCAGCTTCAGTGAAAAAACTGCGCGACACCTTATTACGCCAACATGGCCGCATCGATATCTTAATCAATAACGCTGCCCGCAACCCGAAGGTGGAGGGTGGCAGCCTGGCTTGGTCGCGTCTGGAAAATTATCCACTACCCCAGTGGGAGCTCGATCTGGCAGTTGGACTGACCGGTGCGCTCCTCTGTTCGCAAGTTTTTGGCGCAGAGATGGCGCGAGCGAAGCGTGGGGTGATTTTGAACATTGCGAGCGACTTGGGAGTTATTGCACCTGACCAGCGGATTTATCGTAAGCACGGCTTGCGTGACGATCAACAGCCGGCCAAGCCTGTAAGTTACTCAGTTGTAAAACACGGGTTGATCGGTTTGACGAAATACCTCGCAACGTATTGGGCGGAACAAGGGGTGCGGGCGAATTCCATTTCCCCCGGTGGCATTTTCAATGAACAGGATCAGGAGTTTGTGCGCAAGCTTACAGCCTTGATTCCCTTGCGCCGGATGGCGCGACTGGATGAATACAAGGCCGCAATAGTCTTTTTAGTTTCGGACGCCTCCCAATACATGACTGGGGCGAATCTAGTCATGGATGGTGGCCGCAGCACATGGTAAAAAAAATTAAACTGGTCGCGCTGGATATTGACGGGGTGCTGACAGACGGGCGCACAACTTTGGGAGCACGCCGACCAGAGAAGAAACGCCTCGCCTTTCAGGATCTCGATGCCATTAACGCCGCAAAACGGGCAGGCCTGCAGGTGGCGCTGGTCACCGGCGAGAGCGACGGCTCGGTGGATTTGGTGGCAGAGCGAACGGGAGTGTCGCTTGTTCGCCGCGGGGCCAAGGACAAGTTGAGTGTCTTGCGGGCGATTGCCAAAGAACTAAAAATTTCACTGGCGGAAATCTGCTATGTGGGCGATGGAGATCGTGATGCCCCGGCGCTGGCTCAAGTCGGTTTTAGTTTGGCGCCGGAGAATGCGACCTTTGCCGCCAAGAGCGCGGCCCACCGGCTTTTAGAAAAGGTTGGCGGTCATGGTGCGGTCAATGAGGCGGTGCGGCTGGTTTTGCGATTAAACGATGACCAACTGCGCAAAAAGTTTTTTCAACGTGAGCTGCGAAAAATTCTCGGAAAGAAAAAAATCTCACCAAAGGGAATGGATGCATTGTCAGCCAGGGCAAGTGAGCTGACCTGTGCGATTGAGTTGGGTAAAAAAATCCTCCTCTATGGGAAAGGGGCTGAAGCAGCACTTGCTCAATTTACGCTGAGTCGGGTCAATTGGCCGGTGGTGGCGCTGTCGTCTGATCGACAAATCCAAAAATCGCAATTGAAGGCTTTGGCACGCCCCGGAGACGTTAAGGCAATGTTTATGTGGCCGGGCGCTGGCCAAGAGCAATGGCTGCCAGTGATCACTGTGGTGGAAAAATATCTAGGCAAAAACTTTCGATGATCGACATATCTGAAAAAAGAGAATCATCCGGCATGACGACGGCTGGCAACCGGCGATTCACGCTGGGATTAAGTGTCGAACACTTTGATTTTCGGGTGGATTTGCATCGTTTTATCGAAGCCTTGAGCGAACAGGCGGAGGTGGTGGTGTTTACCGACCGGCCTTTTCAGCAAACCATGAAGGGCTTGAAAGAAGTGCGATTATATCGCCCTGGACGATCCTGGGTGGCGGCGGTCGTAATGCGACTATTTCTTATTTTTCGTCGGTTACCCAAAAGCCAAAACAACTTTTTTGTCACTGAAATGTTTGGACTGACTCTATTGCCGCGCGGTCGGAAGATGCGGGGATTGTTTTATCTGCGACTGCGACGCTTGTTTCCCGGCGGAATTTCGGTGGACACTGTATTGCCCTGGCTGGCGGGAGGGGATAGAACCTCTCTGGAGGGCGTGGATGCATTTCTGCATATCACCCGAATTGGATCGTTACCGTTCTTGCGCCGCACTCAAAGTTCCGGCAAACCAAATGCAGCTTATATTTACAGCTGGGATCATCCCTGTAAACACACGACGATCCCTCGCCGTGGCTTAAATGCTTATTTTACCTGGAACCGCGGCCTGAGCGAAGACATGGTGAATTTACAAGGCGTGGAACCGAAGTTACTGTACGAAGTCGGCGCCACGCAATTGGCTCCGCTCAAACAATATATTGAAACGCCTTCCGCCCGTCGACGTCTGGTGCCGGATGGCTACGTTTACTATGGATGTGGAACAGGGACGCCGGATCTTGTGCGACAGGAGGTGATTGTGATTCGAAAGCTGGCTGTGGCGTTGCGCGAAGTTGCGCCGGGTATGATTTTGCTGGTTCGCCCTTATCCGCACATTTTGGATTGGAGCTGCTACGATCCGTTGAAAGGTGAGGATAATGTGCATTTTGACTGGTTTCGCGCGGAAGGACAAGGTCGCGAACTTTCCCCCGGGCAAGTTTTTGAAAAATATAACAAAGTCGAGCATGCCCGGGTGTTTGTGCACATGGGCACAACGCTTGGTTGGGAAGCATGTTATTTTGACAAGCCCGTGTTATTTCTTGCGATGGACGACCTTGTCACCGGTCCGGCAGGGGCTTGGTTCGATTTGCGCCACTTTGTGCACCAATACCACAACGATCGTTACATGATTTTAGCCGGTTTTCCCAGTGTGGTTCGACGCAAGGACGACCTGGTGAAAGTCCTGCGCGGGGCGCTCGATAATCCGGCGGAATTTTTGGCTTATAATCGCACCGTGGCTGCCGCCACACCCCTGCGTTCTCTCGGGGAAATTGCGGGCGACATTTTGATGAAGCTAAAATCCTCAGTCGCAACTTGATCGTCTGATTAGTCGTGGAACCATTATCGGTGGAGAGTCGGCCAAAATAGTTGACGAGCGAAAACAAAAAATTGAAACATGTTTAGTTTCACCAGCCTTGCCTTCAATGAGTGACCAATCGATCAGGCGGCGTGTCTGTTTTCTGCCTGTGGCCGGCACGGAGTGTCCGCATCAGCTACTAACCATGAGGGGTTTGGCTGAAAATGACCGATTTGAAGTCCGACATGGCGTGGATGCGCGCTTTTTTCCCTGTTTGCGCACTTGGCTGCGACATCGTCCTGACATCTTTTATTTCGACTGGATCGAACGCTATTACATTGGACGCAACCCGGTTGTGACGCTGGTGAAAACAGTAACTTTTTATTTGGATGTCCTGTTGGTGGCCAAGCTTTTTCGCCGACGTATTTATTGGACCGTGCACAACCTGCACAGCCATGAACAATCCATTTCTGAACGCCGGGAATTGTTCATGCAACGGTTTTTCGCGCGGCAGGCAATCCGCATCCGGGTTTTTTCGAAAAGTGCCATCGGACGGGTAAGTTCACGTCTTAAAGTGGCCCCCGCCAGGCTGCTGGTGTTGCCCGAAGGAAATTACATCGGGTATTATTCGAACAGGATTTTGCGCGATGTTGCCCGGGATAATTTGAAATTATCGGCGGATGATTTCGTGCTTCTTTGGTTGGGTAACATCCGCCCCTACAAGGGATTGTCCGAACTAGTTGCGGTGTTTCGTAAAGTGGCTCGTGCCAATTGGCGGCTCGTAATTGCGGGCAAGCCATTCATTGAGTCTTATGCCAATGAAGTCACCAACCTTGTGCAAGGAGATAAGCGGATTGACTTTTATCCACATTTTATCGCGGAGAACGATTTACAGACATACTATAATGCTGCGGATGTGGTTGTGCTGCCGTTTGTTGATATCGAAAACTCTGCTTCGCTGACCATGAGCATGGGCTTTCGCAAGCCGGTGGTAGCACCCAATCTCGGTGTTATTGGCGAGCGGTTGCACCGGCAGGCAGAACTGGTTTATGTCCCCGGCGGTCTTGCAAGTACATTGGAAAAACTCGCCGGGTTGTCCCCGGCACGCTTGACTGAGATTGGTCAGGCTAATTTCGAGGAAGTACAACGGCATCGCTGGAGCGACATCGCGACGCTTTTTGACGAGGGTGCTTTGCCTAATTGAATTTACTTCCGTACCCATGACTCAACACAAAGTGCTGTATTTTTCGCTCGGTATCTATCCTGGGACCCCCATTCGGGCCGCAGCGGAGGTTCGCGCGAGACAAAACTTGGTTGCTTTGCGTGAATTGGGTTATGACATCTTGGTTCTCACCCCGCGCGATGAGCAGGGACGCAATGGCTTGGGCTTTCCAACGGTGTGGCTTGAACCATTGCCCACATGGATATTCGGAGAGTTTTTGCGGCGAAGAGACTATCGGAAAAAAATCCAGCAAGTGGTGTCGGAACATTTGACTGATTCTTCGATGCTGCTTTTTTGCGAACATTTTTTTGCGCTCGCCTGTTGTCCGCCGCATCCGCGGCTAGTTTATTCCATGCATGATTTGGCGGTTCAAACCATTCGACTGCGGGGTAGTTTGCGGGCGCGACCGGTTACATTCAAAACTCGGCTCTTTTGGCGGTATTTGGAGTGGCTGGAAGGCCGGTTGATTCGGAAAGCGCAAAGCGTCATTTGTGTTTCCGCCAGCGAAGCCGCCAAAGTTAATTCGCGCTGGCACATCGCGACGGAATATATCCCAACGGTGTCCGCAGAGGCAGCGGCACCCCTGGCGGCAGAAAATCTTTCCGGTCCCGCGCGGTTTTGGTTTTACGGCTCATCCGGCGCGACAGCCAACAAGGTCATGCTTGATCATATCGCTGATAAAATCTTTGACCTGATCCAGGTTGCGATCCCGGGGGCGGAGTTTCACCAGGTGGGGCAATGCGACACGTATGCGCCGGCGCGCATCGAGTGGTTGCAACGGCACTTCACCGTGCACGGTTTTGTTGAGAACCCGGCGAATATTTTTCGTCGAGGCGATTTTTGCTTGATTCCCTACGAACACGATACGGGCTTTCGCACGAAGCTGCCGGAGTTATGTGGCTACGGTATGATTGCCGCGGGTTACCCGGCGACGTTTGCTTGTTGTCCCGAGATGCGTGACGGCTACAACTGTATCATCGGCGCCAACCCAGCGGAGTTGGTGCAAAAACTTGCTGCCGCTGCGGCGGATCCAACCCTGCGACGGAAGTTGACCGAAGGTGCCATCGCCACGCGCCGGGAGGCCTTTTCCCATGCAGCGTTGCTGGGGCGGTATCGTCACGCATTGGATTTTGTAAAATGAAAACAGAAGAAGCTGACCAGGTCATCCACACGGATTGCGCGTATTATCGCGGGTCTGCCCCTTGCCTGTTTCACAAACGTGATGGCCGGCCCTGCCCCAACTGCTCGGATTACACGCCAATGCAGCAGAAAATACTCGTGGTGAAACTCGATGCAATGGGTGATGTCCTGCGCACGACGGCAATTTTGCCGGCCTTGCACAAAAAATTCCCAGGGGCTCAGGTGACCTGGGTGACCCGCGAGCGTTCTCGTCCTCTCCTTGAAGGCAACCCAAACATCCAACGGGTGTTTTCGGTTGAAGGCAATTATCTCGAAATGTTGCAAAACGAGAATTTCAACTTGGGTATTGGACTTGATGCTGATCCGCTGTCAGCCCAGATTATCACCTTCTCGCACTGTGGCGAAAAACTGGGATTCAAAACCGGGCGCTTTGGACTGGCCGAGCCAGCCAGCCCTGAGGCGCGGACCTGGTGGCTGATGGGAGTGAATGACCGCTTGAAAAAAGCCAACCGACGTTCCTACCAGGAAATTATGTATGAGATCTGCCGCTTGCCGGGGCCGGTTATGCGGCCCGAATTGCCGGTTAGCCTGCTCAATGAGGATTTGATTGTTCGCCGCCGAACGGAACTCCATTTGTCACCGGGGTGTCCAGTTCTCGGCTTGAACACAGGGGGCGGGGGGCGTTGGCAGTGCAAGAAATGGACGGTGGATGGGTTGGTCGAATTAGTTCGGCGGTTGCGCCGACGGGCACCGGAAACGGCACTGCTTCTCTATGGGGGGCCGGAGGAGGAGGCATTCAACGCGGCTGTCATGCAACGATGCCATGGCGAAGTGACGGACCTGGGTTGCAGAAATTCCGTGGGTGATTTTATCTCATTGGTTAGTTTGGCGGATGTGTTCTTTACCCCGGATAGCTTGGGCTTCCACGTCGCTGTGGCGCTGGGCAGGCGAACGGTTGTTTTGGTGGGGCCAACCTCGCCATGGGAATTGGACGTTTATGGAGCAGGGCAGATTCTCACCGCGGACATGCAATGCGCAGCATGCTACCGTGCCAGATGTGAGAATAGTCCAACCTGCATGGAAAAACTGGATGTGGCCGTGGTTGAGAACGCACTCTTGGGTCAACTGCAATTTTTGAAAAAGAAATGAAGGAAGGGACCATGTTTTTTTTGACAGGCAATGCTTTGGCATGTCTGATTCTGCTTGGTTTGTTTGAGCGGCGAACACGGACGGTGGTCTATTGGCTGACCCGGCTGTTTGATGGCAAAACGGTGCTGATCGATTCAAGCTTGCCGGCGAATCACATCAGTGAGTTTCGGGAAAAAGTCGGGATGGATGGAGTCGGTTTTTTTGAGGAAAAGCCCGGTGGTGGTTGGCTGATGCAGGTGCTCGGCTATTCGTCAGTGCCAGTGGCTGGGCTGGCCCGCCGATTACAGGCGCCACTGAGCTTGTCTGAAAGCATTGTTTTATTTGGCGCCCAGCCCTGTTTCTTTTTTGCCAAAGCCAGCCGGGCTGGTCTGCCGGGAGACTGGTTTGGCGAATTTCGCCAGTATGTTCTGGCACTTGATGGCGCAATTTGGCGGAGAACCACGCAATCCTTTGTCGCGTTTCAGGATCACACCTGTGTCAACCGGTTGGTTTCACTCCGTCAAGCCGTCCGGGTTTTTTACAAGGAGCTGGCGCAGCCGGAAAATCAAAAAATCTACCGTATTGTGCAGGCCATGCAGTCCCGGGACAGGGCATTGTTGCTCGATGAGCACTTGTTTGACAGTGAAACGAACCATGGCTTGCTGGTTTGCCGCGGCTTGCTGCTTTATGGGTTGGATGTGCCTCCACCGCTTCGGACGCGGTTGGTGGCCAAGGTGTCACGCTGGATGAGATCACGCGAAGACTTTTTTATCAGCGATGACGGAGTAGTGCTGGAAATCTCGCAAACTTACTGGCGTCTTATTTACATGCTCTTTCGCGAGATAGAGGATTTGTTCAGCCAGCTTGGCGCACCGGTCGTGTTTTCAAAATTAAAAAAAACCGAGGATTTTTTTGAAAAATACTCAATTGACCACCGGGTTAATCGATTCGGTGACAGCGCTCTCGGTCATGATCTGCAGCTCGCCTTGACGCCGAAGCGGCCGACGGACGGAGTTACTTGCCGTATATTTGACACAGGACTATTGGTGGTTGATTTCGCCGCCGGCGGGCGGGTGCTCGCGCAACTCGTGCTGAATTCTCAGGACATCCACCCTTGGGTTCACGGGCAGGAAAGTCAGATGGCGATGGGCTTTTTCTTTGATGATGTTTTCTGGGTGGACTCGCCTGGCCGCTACACGAGCGGCAAGAAAGGCATCAAGGCAAAAATTGATAATTTTCGCAACCAAAGTGTCCCGGTGCGTCGAGACTCTGGCTATGTTTCCGGCTGGCGTTTTGAGCAAGCGGAGAAGCATGCCACCGAAGTCGTTTTGTCCTTTACCCTGAATCGCAAAGGGAGAGTTTTTCTTAAACGCGACTTGACGGTTGGGCAAAATGGCGGCTTTTCCGTGCATGATGCCGCACCCGATGGAGTGGTGGAAACGCGTTTTCTCCTGCCGCCCCAGGCAGAGGTGAATATTCTGCATGAAGCGTTGACCGTTACGGCTTCGGGACACCAGGCCGTGTTTAACTTTTCCGGCCAGCCTTCGTTTGTGGACGGACTAATTTCATTTGCGCGCAATGTGGTACAGCCCGCCAAGGTGTTCTGCCTGTCCGATCCGCAAGTAAAATTCAGCTGGGTGGCGCCCCATTCATTTTCTGGCGATCTGCATCTCGAGGTTTCCCCCAATTATCCTTATCGTAAGCGGCTGACGCGGCCAGCTGCACATCCCGCCTGCTGGTTGCGTCTTGTCAGTGTGAAGAAACTGTTGGTGGCGGTTGCGCTGGCGGCGGTTTTGGATGCCTCGTGGTTGATGATCTCTTAAATAAAATCACTCGCACCATTCATGGCTAAACTTATCATTGAAGCAGGACGGGCCAATAAGCACTACTGGCGGGATCTGTGGCGTTATCGAGAACTTTTTTATTTTCTCGCCTGGCGGGATCTTTTGGTGCGCTACCGACAAACGGCGATTGGGATTAGTTGGGCCGTGCTGCGCCCCTTGCTTACCATCTTTGTCCTAACGATCATTTTTGAGCGTATGGCCGGCATTTCTGCGGGAGAGGTGCCCTATCCGATCCTGGTTTTGGCGGGGATGCTGCCATGGCAATTTTTCTCGAATTCACTGACGGATTCCAGCAACAGCCTGGTGGCCAACGCTAATTTGATTTCCAAGGTCTATTTCCCACGACTGTTGGTGCCGGCCAGTTCCGTGGTGGTCAGCCTGGTGGACTTTTTTGTTTCATTTTTTATTTTAGTTTTCCTTTTGTTTTGTTACCAGTTTGCTCCCACTTGGCACATGTTGGCGCTGCCCTTGTTGGTTATTCTGGCATTTTTGTCCGCCTTGGGGCCGGGCCTGCTCATTACTGCGCTCAACGTCCAGTATCGGGATTTTCGCTATATTATTCCGTTTATCGTCCAATTTGGCCTTCTTGTGTCCCCGGTGGGCTTTAGCAGCAGCCGGATCGATCAGGTTCTAGCGCACTACCAACTGGCCGAGCACTGGCGGCTTTTATATTGGCTAAACCCGATTGTTGGAGTCATTGACGGATTTCGCTGGGCGATTTGTGGCAACGAGCCATTTTATTGGCCTGGCTTTATGCTGTCATTGACGGTGATCGGGCTGATGCTGGCGGGTGGCCTTTATTATTTCCGCCGGATGGAGCGCAAGTTTGCCGACGTCATCTAGGAGTTAAAAACATGAGCGAAACTGTCATCACTGTTAATCAGCTTTGTAAAAGCTACTGGCTTAAACACCAGGTGCAGACTGGCGGCAAAAAAGGCCAGCAATACGAGCGACTCAGCGAAGTGCTGGCCAATGCGCTGTCAGCACCGTTTCGTCGTCGTAAACCGGAGGAGGCCTCGGTCAGCCGGGAAGAGTTTTGGGCGTTGAAGGACGTTTCCTTTGAGATTAAACGCGGTGAGGTCGTCGGGATCATTGGACGCAATGGCGCGGGCAAGTCCACTCTCCTGAAAATTTTGTCCCGGATTACCGAGCCGACTTCAGGCCGGGTTGAGATTGAAGGCCGGGTCGCTTCATTGCTTGAGGTCGGCACAGGCTTTCATCCGGAACTGACCGGACGGGAGAATATTTTTCTCAATGGCGCCATACTCGGTATGACGCGAGTGGAAATTAGACGCCGGTTTGATGAAATTGTCGCCTTTGCGGAAGTGGAAAAATTTCTGGATACACCGGTAAAGCGCTACAGTAGTGGAATGTATGTGCGGTTGGCTTTTGCGGTGGCCGCTCATTTAGAGCCGGAAATTCTCATTGTGGACGAGGTGCTTGCCGTGGGTGACGTGCAGTTTCAAAGGAAATGCCTGGGGAAAATGCAGGAGATATCAAGGAGCGGCGGACGAACCGTTTTGTTTGTCAGCCATAATTTGAACTCCATTCTGCGCCTGACAACCCGTGCCATTTGGCTGGAAAAGGGCCATTTGCAAACTGATGCCGCGCCGGCGGTGGCCATTGCGGCGTATCAAGAGAATCTCCATGATACCCTGCAGGTGATAAATTTGAGCAACAGAAAACGACATTCGCATTTATTACGCAATCTGGAGATAACGGCGGTCAAATTTGCCGGATTGGCTGGCCAACCCTGGCTCTACGATTTCGGAGAAGAACTGGTGTTCCATTGCCGGGTGCGGATTAAGCGGCCACTCGCCAATTTTGTTTTTGGCTATGCCATTTTTGATTCTTCCGGAGTCGAAATCGCCTCCACCCGCCTTCCCCTGAAGCTTTTAGCTGGGGGGGCACCCGGAGAGTATCTGGTGGCGTTAAATGTGCCTGGCCTGCGTCTGGCACCTGGAACTTATGCCCTGAATCTTGGACTTCATTCCGACCTTGGGGACGAGGACTTTGTCGAAGCGGCCGCGCGCTTTGATGTGGTTACCAATCAGCTGGCCGCGGAGTCCTTTGCCGACACCATTCGCGCCTTCTCTATTCCCGTGGCTCAAGCTGAGATTATTCAGTCATCGCCGACAAAATAATCGTCCAGCAAAGGCAACCTCGTCCAACAGATGAAACTTTACAGTCAGTATCCCCACGCTTCAATCTCGATGCACGATGACGTCGAGTTGAGGGAATTGCTCCAAAGTGTGATTCGCGCGCAAAAATTCACTCATGTGCTGGAAAGCGGCACCTATCTGGGGCTGGGCTCTACGCGCTTTGTGGCGGAGTCTTTCCCCGTGGAATCCCCGCCCAAAGAGTTTGTCACGTTGGAAACCAATTGGCGTAGCTGGCGGCGGGCGAAGGTGAATCTGGCCCGATTTCCCTTCATTCATCCGGTGTGGGGTTTGACGGTTAAGCGCCAGGAGGCGGTGGATTTTGTTCGCCAGGACAAATTTCTAAAAAATCATCAAGCGCATGAAAATATTTTCATCGATGACATCAATGATCCGGTTTCTTTTTATACAAACGAATTAGCCGGTCGTCTGGGCCATACCGGAGCGAAAGTGGGCTGGCGGGAAAAACTGGATCGCCTTTTCCAGTGGGGTGGGGAGGACTTGTTGCGACGCAAATTGATTCAGTTTAGCGATAAAGCACCCCTGGTCATTTTAGATTCTGCCGGCGGCATCGGTTTCCTTGAATTCACCATACTGTTACAGACGATGGCGGGAAAGCCTTATACGGTGCTTCTTGATGACATTCATCACATCAAACATTTTCGCAGTGCGGAGCACATTCGCAATGACCGCTCCTTCAATGTGCTGGGCACCAATTTAATCCACGGCTGGTTGCTGGCGCAACATGGATAACGCTGGCGCTGGCAATGCAACCAGGAAGCGGAATCAATTTAAATGGGTATTAAAACTTGCCTGGTTTATGCCCGGAATTTGATTTGTTATCCGCGAATCACCGTGGCCGCTGTTTACCACCGCGTGCGAATTCGCTTATTTCACCGATTCACGGGGCGGCCCACAATTCTATTTAAATGCGGGGGCGCGATTGGCGACATCATTTGCTCATTTCCCGCTGTTTTGGCCTTACGCTTACGCTATCCCCGGGCGCTGATTATTTATGCCGTTCGACGGGAATGGTTGCAGTTGGTTAAAATGGGAAAAGTTGCGGACTATGTTGTCGAAAGTGATTGGTCGGCGATAGCACCCAAGGTTTGCCTGCATGATTACACGATGTATTTTCATCCACTTTTAGCCGATCAAGGCCCCCCGGGTCGGAAACATCCGCACTTGGTCGACGATTATTGCGAAACGCTAAAACTGATTCCCAAGTCCCGGCAACCGGTTCTTTATGTGCCGGATGATTTGCTAAAATCCGCCAAAGATGAAACAATCGAGTTTCGTAGCTCCGGGCATTTAGTCATTGGAATCCATGTGGGACCAACTTGGACTGTGCGCCAATGGCCGGCGGAAAACTGGGAGAAACTGGTCAGTCTGCTTCATGAGCGTTTTTTGTGCACGATAGTGCAGTTGGGGGTGGATTTTGACTCGGCTAAAGGCAAAGTTCTCGTACCGCGAATTAAGGGCACGCTTGATTGGGTGGGAAAATTTAACCTCGGAGAAACCATCGCTTTGGTCAAAACACTGGATATTCTTATCGGAATTGATTCCAGCCTGCTGCACGTTGCAGGAGCAGTGGGCACGCCCAGCATTGGATTATTCGGGCCGGTGGATCCGGCCCTTCGCCTGCCGCCCGAAACTCTTTCTGCCGCGGTTACTGCGCAGGTGCCCTGCCTCGGTTGTCATCACCGCACGCCAGTGCTGCATTGGCGGGATGATTGTCCGTTTTCGATTGCCTGTATGAAGCAACTGCGGCCAGAGGCTGTAGGTGATGCCGTATGTCTTATGATGGAAGAATTGCAATCATCAGGAAAGTTGTCGGCCATGGTACAGCAGAAATAGTCGGCCACCGGATGACTTGTGGGAATATTTCCTTGTCGCTTGAGCACGCAACAGTCGATCAGCACAAATTTCATGCAAATACCCGAGCAACTTCCATTATGTGCCACTGAAAGCAAGGAGCCGATGCGGTTTTATTGCACGCTGATTGACCATAATTTTCTGGCCCGCTGGCTGGCGCTCTATGAATCAATCAGCCGCTACGGACATGCTTTCCGCATATGGGTGCTTTGCATCGGTGTGGAGTGTGAGGCAGCCTTGGCCAAACTCGCACTGCCGAATGTCGAATTAATTTCGTTGACTGATTTTGAACACGGGCAGGATGCCTTGCTCAAGGCGAAGGGTAACCGCGAGGCCATTGGCTACTATTACACCTGCAAATCGTTCCTTTTGCTCTATGTTTTTAAACATTTTACTCAGGTTGACTGCTTGAGTTATGTGGATGCCGACCTTTATTTTTTCGGTGATCCTGCCGCGGTATTTCAGGAAATCAGCAATCATTCCGTGGCCATCACCCCTCATCGGTTCCCGGAGCAAATTAAGTCCATGGAGCGCTATGGCCTTTACAACGCGGGCTGGGTTACCTTCCGCCGGGACGCTAACGGCCTGGCCTGCCTGGAACACTGGCGCGACCAATGTCTGGAGTGGTGTGGCGACTACTATGATAACGACCGGTACGCGGACCAAAAGTATCTTGATGCGTGGCCGGAGCAATTTCACGGGGTGAAGATTTTAAATCATCCCGGTATCAATGCTGCGCCTTGGAATCTAGGCAATTGCCGGATTACTTCAGGTCCGCACGGCTTGGAGGTTAATGGCCAGCGTTTGCTGCTATTTCATTTCAGTCGGCTCAAGCGTTTGACCCGCAGTATTTACAATCCTCGCTGGGAAGGTTACCACGTGCATTCTACGGCATTTTTGCGTCGGAAGCTCTACTCGCCTTATCTGGAGCATTTGGAAAAAGCCCAAAAGCTGTCCGTAGGGCTTGCTGCCGGTACATTGCAAACGGTTCGCATGCAAGCCAGCAGTCGTCAGCACTTGCCGTTGCGTCGGTTGATGGGTAAGTTTTCCCCGAATAGCCTCCGGCAACGGTTGCGGTTGTGGTGCGGTGTGTTGCGTGGCGGATACCTGCTCGTGTATCGTGGTCGGGTAATCTATTGAAAAACTCACCACTTAAAACCAAAATGTGAGTGAACAAACTCAAACCGGCGGAGTGCCGGACCGGCCGCTCGGAGACAATCGGGTTCTGGTGATTTCGCGGATTGGCTGCCCACCGCCCAATGGCGGAAACCGTGCGCGCATGGCCACGCTGCTCAAGGAGCTTCGCCGATTGGGTTATGCAGTGCATTTTGCGGGTGTCCGCATGACCGTGGAGGAAAAAACCAGCACGCTACCCATGGTGGACAAGTGGGTGTGGGATTTTGAGAGTCCACGGTTGTTGTCAGGCTTCTCCAAGATCCGTTCTTCGCTGAAATATCGAATCCGGCGAATACTTGATCGTCTTTGGTCTCGAAAGGACCGGTTGGATGATTGGTTTTGCGATCACTGGCTTGGTGAAGCCCTACATTTACAGCAACAGGGACGATATTCACGAGTGCTGGTCGCCTATGTGTACCATTCCAAATTCTTGCTTGCATTCCCGAACCCGTGCTTGCGGATTATTGATACCCATGATGCTTTTTCCTACCCTAGAAACCAGCCAGAAGCCGGGAGTACGGATGGACCGTCCCGCTCCTATTCTGTAGAAGAAGAAAAGCGCGGGCTGCTTCGCGCACAGCGGGTCATTGCCATTCAAGATTGGGAGGCGGCCTATTTTCGACAGTTGCTTGGTTCCGCCGGTAAAGTCTACACCGTGGGGCACATTGCCGAGCCGTTGAGTGTGCCGTTGATTTCCGCCCCAGCAGCTCGTGTGGGCTGCATCGGCACAAACTGGTGGGTCAATCTACAGGGATATGAATGGTTTTTGCGCGAAGCATGGCCGCAAATACGGGAGCGAGTGCCGGCGGCGGAAATTTGGGTGGCGGGCGGAATGTCTGGCCAATGCACTCCGGCGTCTGGGGTTCGCTTGCTTGGGCAAGTTCCCTCTCTCCTGAATTTTTACCAGGAATGCCCTGTGTTTATCAATACGGCGCAACGAGGGACTGGACTTAAAATTAAAACCATCGAGGCTTTAATGCATGGCCGTCCGGTGGTGACCACCGGGATTGGCGCGGAAGGTTTGGAGCAATTTCGCGGACAGGGACTATTTGTTTGCGATACAGCAGAAGAATTTGCGGGTGCCGTGGTCAATTTGCTTTCCAATTTGCCGCTTGCCCAGCAAATTGGCGAAGCAGCTTTACGGTGCGCCCAAAACTATGTGGCGGAAAACCGGAAAGTGCTTGCCGCGGCCCTGATGGAAAAATCTGAAACTCAATCTGCCGCCGCGCCAAGACGGAAAAATGGCTTCGTTACTCAGCCCCCAAATTAAACGGTTTATGACTTTTCCGCAGCGGGTCGTTTTTGTCACCTCCGTTTTCGGCCGAGGCTCCACTGGGCCGGAAACTTATGCTCATTATTTATGGGAGCGGTTTGGTGAGGATCCGGAAATTGAGTTTCATCTTGTTGCCCCGGAATTGCCTGGCAGCCACGCGCGCTGGCATGAGGCTGGCCGCGGATCGGGTTCGCTTGGCTTATATCGGAGGCTGGCCAAGAAGGCGTTACAAGTGGCCGGAGCACTCACCGCGGGTAATAATCGGGTGATTTTGCATGTCAACAATTCTAACTTGCATGCATCATTGCTGGCCTATGACGGGCCGTTGTGGGGCCAGATCAATGATTATGAGAACGCTGATTTGTGGCGACGGGCGACTGAAACGCTCCGTCGAGCGGGGGTGCGGCGATTTTTGGCTCTGGCTCGTCGACGGTGGCTTGAACGCCGGTTTCTTGTCCGCCAGGATTTGACGCTGTGCAATTCGGATTTTACTCGCGCTAAAATCCTCACGGAATACCGTCTGCGGCATCCTGAGCGCATAGTCACTTTGCATAAGGCGGTGGACACGCACTTTTTTGAGCGGACTATGCCGCTGCCGCCGGATCCGTTCAACCGGTCGTCGACTACCCGCCGCTTCGTGTTTGTCGGCGGCGATATCGTGCGTAAGGGGCTGGATACACTGCTGCAGGCTGTAACCCAATTTCCAGCCGGTTTTGATTGGAGTCTGGTGGTGGTTGGTTCCACGCAAGCAGAGGTGATGGCAACGTTTCCCCACTTGCCGGCTTTGCGTGATGAAAGAATCAAATTTGCTGGTACCTTGGAAAAGGAACAATTGCGCCGGGTGCTCTGGAATTCCGACGTATTTGTCTTGCCCTCCCGGGCGGAGGCTTTCGGTGTTGCGTTGCTTGAGGCGCTGGCGGCGGGCCTGCCAGTGGTCGCTGCCGCCGTCGGTGGCATTCCGGAAATTGTGCGGGATCCTGCCGCCGGGATATTATTTCCTGCGACCAACGTTGCTGCCCTGGCGCAGGCGTTGATGAAAATCCAGCCTTGGCCTGCGGGGCCGCCGCCGGTCGTGCAAAAAATCCTAGAATCTTTTTCGACGAGGGTGATGCTGGCGCGACTACGCGAATTTTATTTGCAAACGGCCGAAATAACCACCGCACCCTGATTTTATGCTCTCCATCATTGTCCCTACCTTTCGCGAGGCCGAAAACATTCTTCCGCTGGTGAGGCGAATCCGGACTGCGCTTGAACCAGCGGTGGAATACGAAATTGTCATGGTTGACGACAACAGTCGCGACGGTACGGATGTGCGGGTCGAGGAGTTACAGCGGGAAGGTGTGCCCGTACGATTGATTGTGCGCACGACTGAACGGGGGCTGAGCGGCGCGATCCTACGCGGCTTTCGCGAGGCCCGGGGGGACTGGCTTTTGTGCATGGATGCCGATATGAGCCACCCGCCGGAAGCCATTCCGGAAATGCTGCGTGCTTTGCAGGAGAACCTGGCGGATCTCGTGGTGGGCAGCCGTTATGTCAAGGGTGGCGGGGTGGAGAAAGGGTGGGGCTTTTACCGTTGGCTCAACAGCCAGGTGGCTCTGTGGCTCGCCCGTCCCTTGTCGCCAGTTCGGGATAATGGCGCGGGTTTCTTTTTGCTTCCTCGCCGGGTTTTCGAGCAGGGGCGGGATTTAAATCCCATCGGCTATAAAATGCTCATCGAGATTTCCGTCAAATGTCCCTGCCATAAAGTTGTTGAAGTGCCGATTCAATTTGCCGACCGAAAGTTTGGCCAGAGCAAATTAAATTTTCGTGAACAGATGCTGTATCTGCTCCATCTTAAACGGCTTTATGATTACAAGTTTGGCCGGGTTTCGCGGTTCGGGCAATTTTGCGCAATCGGAGCTTCTGGCGTCGTGGTGACCTTGGTCGCTTATGCCACCCTGCAGAAGCTGGGCCTGTTACGTGAACCTGCCTATGCCTTGGCCATCTGGATGGCGATGACCTGGAACTTTGTGCCCAACCGCTACTTAACCTTTGATTTAACTGCTCATCATCCGGTGTTGCCCCAATATTTGCGCTTTGTGCTGACCTGTTTGGCCGGGGCCATGGTTAATTGGACGGTCAATTATTTCCTCATCCAGCAAGTGCCATGGTTTAGCCGGCACATTTACTGGGCCGCACTCGTTGGCATTGGCGCTGGCACGGTATTTAATTTCTTCGGCTCACAAGCTTGGGTCTTTCGCCTCGGCCGTCAGGAAAAAAAATGAAGTTGTCTCTGCGCGCAATTCTGGGATAATTGTTTTCGGTTAGAAACGAATTAACCATGCCCCCTTTTCCTCCCAGCGCCGGCGCCCAGCAGTCAAATAAAATTGACCGCTGGATTGTGCATTACATGACTTTTGCCACCGTGTTGTTTTCCGCCAACTATGTTCTCGCTTATGTGTATAACATTAGCATGGCCTACTACTTTACCACCTTGCTCTTGTCGGCGGTTCTTTTGTTGCGGGCGTTGATGGTGCCGCCGCCGCACTCCGCCTTTCGAGGTCGGGCTACGGTCATGGTTGCAGTTTTGTTTGTCCTCGCCCTCTTTAATATCGTTGTTGCGCAGAATATGGAAACTCCCCTGCGTTGGCTCCTCTGGTTCGGAATCATTGTCTCCATTAATCGGGTGGTGGGGGCTGCGAATGGCAGCTGGACTTCGGCCATGATCAAACGGCTGCCCTATTTGTTTGTGGTGCTCTACCTGACGCTGGTCATCATCTCTCGCTATATAACTGACGAGCAAAGCATCCGGTTTGCGATCCATCTTTCCGGATTGTATGGAAACCTGATTTT
>Ga0206859_1006_pt1 | contig 58551 bp, 47 predicted proteins | sample Alteio_BWOrgCont_47_FD_152882 | JGI IMG/M metagenome (GOLD analysis project Ga0206859, IMG submission 152882) | Enriched cells from forest soil in Barre Woods Harvard Forest LTER site, Petersham, Massachusetts, United States -... | ecosystem: Environmental > Terrestrial > Soil > Temperate forest >... | reverse complement strand
GCAGTGCACGAGGGCTGTCTGCATCTGTGGAAACCGAGGATTTATCATTGCAACAAATGAATTTGATGAAAAAGCTCTTTTAAAGAATTATAAAGGTCAACAGGCGGTGGAGAGAGGGTTTAGATTTTTAAAAGATCCATTATTTATGACCTCCTCAGTATTTCTTAAGAAGGATACACGAATTGCTGCACTGGGAATAGTGATGTGTTTATGTTTGCTTGTGTATACTTTGGCTCAACGTTATTTACGTCAGAAGCTGATGGAGTTGTCGACATCAGTTCCTAACCAGTTAGGCAAGCCTACAAAAAGGCCTACAATGCGTTGGATTTTTCAAATATTTGAAGGAGTACACATCTTAATACATCGTACCTTGGATGGGACCAAAGAGATTATTCTTAATGTCAATCCAATTAGGCGACACATTTACAAATTCTTGGCCCACCGTTTGAAAAAATATATGCAAGCGCAGCTTAACCCGCGGAATGTGGGGTTTAGGCTATTTTAAGCTTCTTTTTTCAAGACGTGTCGGGACATTTGAACCGTCTACCGTCTACGGACTAAAAATTGTGGAGGATTTTAGCGTCAACAACGTAATGAAATCCGATATAGATATGCCAACTGGTGGCCATAAGAGGCAAAACATCGTTGATTAAAAAAGAGCTAGATTGCTAAAATGGGGACATCATCCCGCATGGCCTGGCCTAGCCATGCGAAGGCCACGGGTTCCGGCTCGTGGTTTCTTTTTTTGAGGCTTAATGAATCAGCAGCTAAAAACATATCTGAAGGAATTTTGGCTTCTATAGTCATTTTCTTACCGCTGAGAGGGTGGGCAATGCCGAGTTGACGTGCATGTAACATCTGTCTTTGTATGCCAAACAGACGATTTGTTGCCTGATTCCCATAGACAGCGTCGCCAAGGAGGGGTGTGCCCAAATGGCGCATATGTACGCGAATTTGATGGGTACGTCCCGTCTCGAGCAATACTCGCACTAAACTGAATTTCCCTTGATAAGCGACAGTCTGGTAATGAGTTATGGCTCTGCGCCCGCCTTGTACGACAGCCATCATTTGTCGATGGTGTGGATGGCGTCCCAAGGGAGCATCGATAACGCCAGAGCCAGGGTTTCCCACGCAAATTGCTATATACTCTTTGAAGACTTTTCTTTCAGAAAACTGCATAGCAAGGCACCTATGAGCATGTATAGTCTTTGCGGCAACTAGCACCCCTGTTGTCTCTTTATCCAAGCGGTGAACAACTCCTGGACGTTGCTGACATCCTTCCACACTATCTAAGAAAATGTTCTGTTGTTGACAATGATACAATAAGCCATTTACAAAGGTTCCTACCCAATTTCCTGGCGCTGGATGCACCACCATACCGACAGGCTTATCGATTGCAATAATCTGCTCATCTTCATAGAGTATCGACAACGGAATGGGTTCAGGCTCAAGAGCCATCTCGGCGTTATAGAGAAAATGCAGCGATATAATATCGCCTTCTTTCACCTTAGTCTTTTTTTTTACTACATTACCATTGAGCAAGACGGCTCCTACTTCAATGAGCTGTTGAAAATAAGAGCGCGATTGTGTGGGACTATAGCGAGCCGTTAAGCAATGATCGAGCCGCATATTTTTTTCTTGAGAAGTGACTGTAAAGATCTCTTCATTTTCTTCTTCATTTAAGCAAAAATTCATCGCTAAGTAGATGGGAGGGTTATTATAAAGATTATAGGGGAGGGGAGGGGATAAGGATAAGAGGGAATAAGGCAGAGTATAACGCTAGTTATATGTGCTGCCATATCTTCCAAAATGGAGAGCTCTGCTCTATTTCCTACTATTTTTCCTACATAGCTCCTCTCTTGGTGTTGTAGCTCATGTAGGCATACCCTATCTTCGCGAAGGAGAAGCTCTTTTTTTGCTACACAGGAGGCTAATGCTGTAGTCAGGGAGTCATTCAAGGGGATGCCTACAAAAAGTTGAGGGGTCATAGTCAAGACAGGGCTGTTATCCTTCGCTCATTTGTTGCCAAGCAGCTTGTTCATTACTGCTGTCTTGGCCCATCTGAGTGATGATATTTTGCTCTAGGCTTGTAAGCATAAAGTTATACAGTTGCGGATTTTTTTTCTGCAAATCTTGCATGGAGTTGAACGTCTCTGCGGCAGCATTAAATGCTCCTTGATTCAGTTGTCCTGGGGAAGTTACTGTAGAATTGGGAGCGGTGGTAGGAGGCAAAACTGGGGAGTCTGCGGAAACGGGGCTAGTCATATTACAACCTCCGGGCTACTATTGATATGATTAAAATTACAGCTTAGGCTTTTATCCTCATTGTAAGCAAAAACTAGATTAAAATCAATCTCTCACTTTTAATTGCAGCAATTCCCCATGATTTCAAACAGCGTCTAAGGATATGCTGTAAGCGCATATGTTCGTCTTCATTGTGTTATGAGCTTGGTGCATTGTTCTGGAAAAAAGCCACACGTTTGCGAATAAGTTTTTTGGAGGGCCGTTCGCAGCTATTTGAAGAGGGCGTTTCAAAATCATGGGGAATTGCTGTTTTAATTGCACCCATTTCGAAAGAGTTGGTTGAAGAAAAACCTGTAATACGAAAAGTCAGGGAGTTGGGTCGAATTTCATCACTCTACCGCTTTTGTCACTGACGCGTCGGTATATCCATGGGTCGTTATTTTCGCGCATGAGGCGGTCGCACCCTAGAAAAAAGCCATGAAAAAAACCATGCTTACGCATGGCATCGAGGGTATATTGCGAACTACTGGGGATAAAATGGCTACGAGGACCATCGGCAGGCGATATCACCTTCTGATGAAAAGCAATGCCCCATTCCGCCACCCAGCCAAAGAGTGGCGTACGACAGCGCTCGCTACCAGGTGTGGCAACGATCCAATGGACTAAGTCAGCATCTTGTCCCCAGGGGGCACTGTTGCAACAAGTCTCCTTAACTGCAAATGAAGCTCCATTGAGGGGGCTGAAAACAGAAAAAAGCAGGGCTATAGCTAGCAAAAGGCGTAACCAGAAGCAGTGGAAAATTGTTTTTTGAGATTGCGCCTGATATAGCAAATTGCACTCGCGAAGGGTTGGGTGTTGTAGCCTATCTGTGAGAGGACGGGGCTATCCGCCCCTCCTACTCGATTGTGAACTATTACTATGCCTTTTTTCGTAATCGGTCACGGGGGTCTATCCATCTCAGGATGTGATTTAGAGGCGCATAGACTTCGAAATTATCCTCATTAATAGCTAAAAGGCTATTAATTTCTGCTAATTTCTTGCCTCTACATCATCTAAACACTATCCTGAAGAAGGCTACCCCCCGTGACCGATTACCTTCTTTCGCCTGTCTAACAGTGATTTAAGCACTAGCCATAGCAGAGTAATTGTTGCCCGAATGAGAGGGAAAACAGACAGTAAGGGCAATCCTTAAGGCTAAGCCTAATAGTGCTACCCCTGCCCCTGCGCCAATAAGAACGGGATTAAAGCCTGAATAAAATCCGACGCAAGCCATTATTCCGCCTGCTGTTATGATCGCATCGAATGTTACTGCGGCGACTTTGTACGCTCTGTTTTTTATGTTTGTGTCGCAGACATCTGCGATGCCCATACAAAAGCCGGCAAGTATAATGCCGCTGCCGCTCTCAGCAACTCCAGCGCCTACCGCTGTAGCTATGGCGGCTGCCGCTCCCGCAGCGGTGAGCAGGCCACTTGCGCCTTTAATTAAAGAACTCATAATATCTCCTTCTTTGATTTGTTGTTCAATCGGATCTATTTGGTGTGGCTAATGATAGCTATTTTTATACTACACTTAAGTTAAGATTGTGTTAAGAGATTTTTGCTAAGGGACTGTCCCACTGGATTTTGGCCATTGATATGTCGTTCCGATTACATCGTGCCCGTGCCCGTGTGCGTGCCCGTGCCCGAATTGGTCGATTTTTGCCACAGTCACTGTGGATAATTAGTTTCATTCTGGCATGCACACGCATCCTATTACCCATAAGTGGTAAAAAGGCCTCTTTGGCATGTGTGAGAAGGTTATTTAAAATGGCCGCCGAAGGAGCGCAAAATACAAAGAAAAATGCCTCTAAAAGCGCTCCTAAGGCCATCAAGTTTTGCGTTTTACCACTTATGGGTAATAGGATGTGCACACGGGCACGATGTATAAGGGGGTGGAAGTTACCGCTACTTGGTATATATGGCAGGGGGGGGCATTGTGCGCTTGAGGGCATCGAATTGCCTAGCAAGCTCCATAACTTCGTCATCGCTGCATTGGCCACTTTGGATGCGCATCTTAATGGCCTCTCTTTGTTGCATCCAGTTGCGGTCGTGGAGCCTCTGTATTGTCTCGGCAAAAAGGAAGTCAGCGCGTTCTTTATTGATCTTTTTTTCTGGGAGCTCGGCGATGAGAGCCTGCTCTTGCTGCGTTGGCAGGGCAATCGACAAGGAAAGCAGGTCGCAGGCGAGGCCTTTGGCGAGCCTGTCGAGATAGCAACTATAGAGGCGTTGGCATGGGGGGACGATGAGGTCGCAAGGGGCTATTGTCGCTTTAGCCAACGCTACAAGCTGGGGATGTTCATCGCTGGCGAGTAAAAGCCAACGCAGAAAGTCTGCCTCCAAAATACGGTGAGAATCTACCTGGTGTATCCCTGCGATAGCATTGTTGTTAATATGTACATTGGGAATATAGTCGACGCCGATACCGAGCATACCTTCGGGAATGCTGAGAAGCTTAGCGAGCTCTTTTAGGCTTTCGTGCACCATTACGGGCTGACTCCACGAGCGTATCTGTTGAGCCAGTGTAGTTGCTAGCGCATTTTTCCCTGCGGGAGTATTGCTTGCCAACTGCTTTTTGTGCCGGTTGACCAAGTATTCCACATAACTTTGACTGCTTTCAAGTAGCTCGCCAAAGGCAGTGCAGCCATGGCGCCTAATAAAACTGTCTGGATCGCTATCTCTTGGTAGCGTCGCGACCCATACGCCTACGCCTTCTCTTTGAAAAAGGTGGCCCACTTTCACTGCAGCATCATCACCAGCCACATCGCCATCGAAAGCGAGAAATACTTCGTTGAGGCCTAAGGTCATCAGCTGTCTTACTTGCTCTTCACCAAAGGCAGTGCCTTGTCCTGCTACGGCGATAGGCCAGCCGCTATAGATGAGGCGTAAGGCATCGAGTTGCCCTTCTACAATGATTGCTTGACGTGTTTTGGCTATTTGTCTGCGCGAGTGATAGAGGCCAAAAAGGACGCGCGATTTTTTAAAAAGAACCGTCTCTGCTGTATTAACATATTTACCGCCACCTGTTCCTTCGAGGAATTTGCGAGCAGAAAAACCTATAACATTGCCTTGGGCGTCGTGAATAGGGAAGGTGATTCTTTCGCTAAAGAGTTGGTGTGGGCGTTGGCTATTTGCTGTCTGTGTCAGCACACCCACTTTGATTAGCTGTTCTTCGCTGATATTGTGAGCATGCGCAACAGCGCGCAAAGGGGCTAAATCTTTCGAAGCAAAGCCGATAGAAAATTGGTAGATAAAGGGTAGGTCGATATCTCGTTCGCGCAGATAAGCCAAGGCTCTGTGGCCTCCATCGGTATGTAGTAACATGCTCTGATAAAAGCGGCATACCGATTGCAGGACTTGTTTGAGCTCTCCTTTGTTGGAGTCGTTGCTCTCTGTTTTTTCACTGCGCTCCAGAGGTACCTGAAATTTTTCTGCTAGGGAGCATATGGCATCGACAAAAGAGAACTTCTGATAGTTCATAAGGAAAGCGATGGCATCGCCATGGGCGCCGCAGCCAAAGCAATGGTAGTGGGAGTCGCCCTTTTGGATGGTGAACGATGCTGTTTTTTCATCGTGAAAAGGGCAGAGTCCTTTGAAGACGGCACCGCTGCGCTTGAGCTCTCGGTAGGTAGAGACCACCTCTACCAGGTCTATGCGCTGTTTGAGCCTTTCTAGACTATCGGGAGTGAACATAGTACCCATACGACTATTAAGAATTATGATCCTGTAGATTAATATTTCTCAGTTTTATATAATACCATATTTTATGGTTTATATGATTGGATATATAGATAGGCAACTAGCCATTCGAAGCGTGAAAAACATCTCTTTGGCGGAGGCGTCCACTCCCTATTGTGCCAGCTACCGGCTCAAGAGGGCCTCGTTCGCATGGCAGCCTAACGCTCTCACTGCTGATAGGGGGCATGCAATTTCTTACCAGTTTATCTTTGCTCTCTTCGGCCTATTTTTTATAGCTCTGGCGTGGTGGATTTCACAGCAGGGTGGCTGTTCTGCTCTTTTTTTAGACCATTGCATACGAGTAAAGGCCTTTCTCTATCTCTTATGCTCCAGCGCAGCGGCCGCTAGTTTATTTATTGCGTGGCAGTTGCGCGGTTACCGCGAATCGCGGCGCGCGCGCTATCGGGAGCAGCAGCAAGCTGCCGAGCGAGCTCATGAGGCGCTATCTCTTCTTAGAGGGTGTCTGGAAAGTACAACTGCCCCTCGCATCGGTGATGTCGCAGTGCTGGGCACGCAAAGCCATCTCAGCCATCTGAAGGCCAGCCAGAATGCCCTCTTCATAGCGAAAGCGCGGGTTATTCTCTAGCTCTGCATAGTCGTTGGGTTGCAGCATATCTTCAGGCGTTAGTGAGGGGACAAAGCGTCTGCCGCAGAGTAGCAGCTGTTTTTTCTGTCCTAGGATAAGTTCGCGCAGCAAGGTATCGATGGCATGCCATTGGTTCATGGTACCCCCTCTATTGTCTTTCGTTTCTGTTGAAAAAAACAGCGCAGTAGCGCAGCAGCATAGTCGGCTAAAACATGGGAGGTGATAGCTATAGTATGTGTGGGGTGGGGGAGAGCGAAAAGATTTGTCCAGCTGCCGTTGGCGCCATGTCGCATATCGGCAGCGCCCCAGACAAGGCGGGGGAGGCGCGATAGCAGCATAGCCCCTGCACACATGCTACAGGGCTCAAGCGTGCAATACATGGTGGTCGCTTCCAAGCGCCAATTGTCTCGTGCTGTGGCTCCCGCTGTCAAGCAAATCATCTCGGCATGCGCTGTAGCATCACAGAGCATTTCCACCTGGTTGTGCCCGCGGGCGATGATCTGGCCTGCATAGACGAGGACGGCGCCAACGGGCACTTCATCGAGCTGAAAGGCTTTCCAGGCCTCTTTTAATGCCTCCAGCATAAAGCGCTCGTCTTCGCTAGCACTTTCTAAGAAGAGGGGAAAGGGAGCTGTTTTAGGAAGAGGCATGGAGACGGCGTTGCAGAGAGGCTATCTGCTTTTTTAATGCGTCGATATCGTGGAAATATTTTTTTTGCCAGCCGTTCAATTTTTTTTCGTAGTTGTCGGTCAAGCGTGCAATTTGCTCTTCATAGTGGGCTTTTAGCTCCTGAGGGGGAGTGGCGTGTCTACTTGCTGTAGCATTAGCCAGCTGTTGCTCCCGTTGTTCGAGGGCCTGAGTTTTTAAGGAATCATATGCCTGTTGAGAGAAGACAACGGAATTGAGAATGCTAAATAGGTAGCTATTGCGTGCGCCGAACTGGTCTACTGCGTTTGCGACAATTTTTTTTTCTATGGCATCGTCGATGCTCTCTAAGGAGGCAAAATCGGGATCTACCTTTCCTAATTCTTCTGCAAAGAAGGCGTAGACGTCCGTCTGTTTCGCAAGCCACCTTTGAACGATGAAGGTGGCTATCTGCTCTTTCTCTAAGTCTTCGCTGATGGCTTTTTCATAGGCAGCCACGAGCTCTTCTGTCGAGATCTTAGCAAGAGGTTTTCCACCCAAGTATCTCTTCATGAAGAGATAATTGCCTCTTAAGTGTTCATTGCGTATCTCCTTTTTTATCTCGCAAATTACGTCGGGAATCCACTCTCTAATAAGGGCAAGTTTTTCTTGATAGGAGAGTTCTTGTATCATAAAGGTGAAGCCTCTTTAGGGTTAGGAAGTGAGGCTAGCAAAAATGTAGGAGAAAAATCAAGGGTAGAAAAGGGATTGAAAGCAGAGGGAGTTGCAAAACTCGCTTTGGAGGCAAAATTTGATGATTATGCCCTTGGTTTGATCTCATTGCAAATTGACATATCCGGCTGAGGATAGGCAATTTGCGATGAGCGCGAACCAAGGGCATAATCATCAAATTTTGCCTCCAAAGCGAGTTTTGCAACTCCCTCAGCAATTCTCGTGATAGATTACCGCTACAAAATCAAATCCTAGCTGGGGTGGGATCATAGTTCCCCGATTACTTTTTCCCGATGAATAACGTTCTTTACCAGAAGAATTTTCTACTCTGTACGCAAGAGGTCTAATGTAGGGGTGGATCCGTGCATCGCACTGTTGTGGCTTTTTGCGGTATGTTTAATGGGGTTGTATTGGGGTAATCCTGTAAGCTTTTGGCAGTCTGTTCTGACTCTACGTATAGCTTCGTGGTAGTCTCCTACGACCTGGGCGATATGTCCAAAAGCGAACATCTTGATGTAATTTTGTACTAACTTCACCGTATTTGTGGAGCGCCTATCCATATACAGCTTACCTATTAGCCACGCAAGGATCTTATCCAAAGGCTCAGCGGGAATCGCTAGCAAAGCTACGATAGCGTGAAAAATATGGCCAAGGATAGCGTTGCACCACCTTTTTACCTGCATGGCATAGCGTTGTGCTGTTTTGCCAAAAAGGGCAAAAAAATGTCTCACAGCGGCGTCGGTAGCTTGTCGGCATTTGCGCGACCAGCCCTGGGCCAAAGAGGGAAGAACAGTGCGGTACAGCGAGGTCTGCAGCCGCGAGAACCTATGCGCCACATCGGCGTCCGAATAGGAGGCTTCAGACTCATAAGAGATAAGTCCTAGCGCCTTTTTCATCAATATCGTCGCATGTTCCTTTCCCAGCTTGCGCGTGAAGATGCGGGCGAGCGCCCCAGAGCCTGCATGGCGCGCTATACGCAACTCCCAAAGAAGCCTTAGCTCATAAGATTTGAATCCCGGTATATCAGCAATATGCGAAAGCAGCTGGTCACACTGCCTGTACAGCTTTAGATCCTCAACGGTCTCTCCTTCATCGGCAATGTTATCGGCGATACTGAAATCTTGCTCATTCCCATCTTCCAATTCTTGAAGATGCTCCTGTAAAGCCTCGATAGTTGTTTTTTGCGGAGGTAGTTGTAAAAACTTCTCTAAATTATCTATAGCGCGCTTTATATTTTTTCCTTCGTTTTCTTCATTCAGATAACATTGGGCTAATTTGGTCTTCAATGTCTTGATGCGATCTAACAGCTCCTCTCTGAATAACTTATCGAGATGATTATCCAGAAGCTCATCTACTTGCTTTAAAAATACGCCGAGGTGATCGGTAGCTGTTTTATGGCGCTGGAGTGGCTCTGACTCCTTTTCTTCGCCAGGTTTCATCGCTATATCGACGAGTTCCATGATAGCGTGTAACCGATTGTTGAGCTGTGTGGGCTCAATCTCTTTGCCAATCACCTCTTGGAGTATCTTCGGAAGCAGATCCTTACTGACATATTCCGACATCACGTCGCGTATCGCATGAGGAAGAGGCAGCTCCTCCATGGAAGGTAATGAGCCATTATCTGCCTTTACTTGGAAGTTGATGATCTCCCAAATTTTTTCGGCTAAGTCGTTATAAAAATGTTTTAATTCATGCGCCTGTTGACTTGCCATAGGCTCGCGCGGATCGGCAATGCCCCTATGCAAAGGAGAGGGGTCTATGGATCTGAGGGCAGCGTAAATCTCTGCAAAAGACCACGTATGAGCTTCGGAGAACTCTGTCCTTTTAAGGACGTTGAGATTTTTATTTACCTCTCCAATGAGCTTACTCCCCACCCCTAAGAGATAATTTTTATCGCGGCTATTGACGCTTTTATTCTCTTTTCGCGCCTGCTCTTCTCGCGCTTGGCTGTACCAGAGTTCCACCTCAGTGAGTGCGCTGCCTATACCTACTGTGGAGCGCATAACCAGCGCCTCGATGTAAGCTATGAGCTCTTCTTTAAACTGTTTCAGAGGGCTATCGCGAAAAGAAAGCTGCTGACAAATGGCGATAAGCTGCTTCTGAAGTGCGTCCTTATCGATCAAAGCGGCAACTTCTTCGGGTAGCTTTGCCCACAAGGCTGTTACTAATCCCTCGAGAAACGGTTCGTCTTGAAGTTTTTTAGGAATTAGCTGTGTAACCATCCAGTTGGCAAGCTCGGTGCATGTTTCTTCTGGCGTGAGCTCCTTGCCTCTCTCTCTGCGATCAGTGTCAGAAAGACGGCCGAAGGTTGCATGAAGTTTATTGACCATGATTTTTTTGCTGCGGGCCAAGTAACTCGTATCCAGATACATTTGAGCGGCGATTTCAGAGAGAAATTCTTTAACAAAGAGCCATTGTTTTGCAGGCAGCTGCTCGCCTTCGGGAAAAAGCTTGGCGAGCAGATCTGTGACAATAGGCTGAAAAATTGTCGTTATCCCTCTCTTCAGCGGCTCCTTTTGCTGCTCAGCGGTTGTTTCATCCCCCACAGGCCTCAGTGGCTCCGCGTCTATTTGTGTTCTTATAATCTGCTTTTTCTCCGTGATAATAGCCGCCAGCTGTTCTAGGCAAGCTACCGGCAGCAATACCTCCTCCTGCGGTGCTGGTGGTTCTTGAGGTATAGCGGTACGCCAAGAAGATGGGAACATCGCTGCAACAGACGAGGCGCCCTGTGAGGCATTCTGGTTCTTAGGAGTATTTATGGCAGATTGCTCCTGTTGTTGCGCCGCAGCAATCCTTTCTATTTCTTTGTTTCCTAGATGCGTTGCTGTACAGATAATTCTAGCCATCAAAGCTTGAATGAATTGCGAAGCAAACATTTTCACATCTTTATTGAGCATCCCGCCTCCTAAGCCGCGGATGGCATCGCTAAGATAGGAGAGGGTCTCTGGGGTCCAGGCCGTCGGCACTCCAGAGCAGTGTTCCAGCATCGTTTGGGCTTTGAGAGCTAAGCCTAAGCTTCCTTCTGGGCTTTTTAGGTAGTGTTGCATCCATTCCATAGCGGCATCGGCGCCATATTCCGCCAGTTTGCTGACACCTTCATTCACAAAGCAGCTAGCAAGAAGATTTTCTAGCGTCTGCAAATCTGTTTCTCTATGGCGCTCTAAGGCGAATAGCCCAGAAATGTTTTCCTGCATTATTATGGGTAGCTCAGCGTTGAGCTGTTTAAGCACCCATGGCTGCGCCAGCGTAGGCACCCGCAGCTGGCGTTTTTCGCTGAGATGCAGCGTTTGTAGGAAGCTTTTTAACATATCCTGATACTGCAGCAGCAGTAGCTCTGGTTGATCATTCTGTTGCAAGGCTTGGCGATTTGTTATCAGGTAGCCAGAAATCCAGATGGACAGCTTCTTGCTCATCTGTCCTAGAAGGTTATGTGTCAGGGCTAAGTCGCGGTCTTTAGCGCGATGAAGCAGCTCAAGAGCCGCTGTAACATTTTCGCGTAGCCTCACGTCTGGTGAGTGACTCACGACCTCTTTAAAATCTTTTACCGCCTGCTTAAGCTCGTATGCTTCTAAACCACGGTCATAGGCATCCTTCAGCTGCTTTGTGAGCTCGGTATGCAAATCGTATACAGATCCGCGCACAGTGTCTGGGGTAAAAGCTTTATTTTTTAATGATACCTGCACTTGCTCCTCAAAGTTATTGAGAATAGCAGACAACTCTACATATTTTTCACAAGCCTCTTGTATATCGGGATCCACAGTCTCTAGGATAATGGCCTTGACATAGGAGGTAACATATTTATTGATGACATTCCATAAGGGGTGTGTATCATTTTCCAAAAGCTTGTTGGCTAGTTGTTGGCTCCATTTTGCGTTGATTACAAATCCGGGGGCTATATGAGTACAAACAAAGAGCACGACTTTATGGAGAATTTCTTCTCCACTATTTTCCAATTCCAAATAGCTGCGCATCGCTCTGATAGCGTGAGAGGAGATATCTTGTAATGTATTTTTGAAGAGATCTTTAGGAGGTGTGCAATAATAAATTAAACGATTTGGCTGCGTTAAAGCCTCAGGGTTGGGCGATCGAAATCGATCCCATATTATAGCATTGGGTCGATTTCGATCACCCGGCCGCGAGAGCTTTCGCGTTGCCCTATTGTTTAGCTTATTGTTGCGCACTTCCCTAGCATCGCGATTCAGCTGATTCGTCGGTTTTTGAAGGCTTAAAGCAATATCGCGGTAGAGTCTAAGAAGCTCTCTAGGAAGGAGTTGCTCTGTGATGCAGTGCCAGGCTCCTTCTTGAAGAAAGAAGGGAATGGGTAAATCGCTCGCTTCACGGTAGCCACAGCTGCTCAATAGGTCAAAATAATAAGGCGGCGTCTCCGCACCTCCCAGCCGCTCTACGATAGCTTTAAGAGTATCCTGTCGGCAGCCTAAATAGGCCCCAACAATGGAGCTTCTATAGCTGATGAGAGACTGCTCGAGTTTTTCTCTCTGAGCGATTTTATCGGAGGGGATAACAGGGCTCGTATCGATTTTTTCTTGCTGCTTTATAGCGTATGACTCTGCTAGCTGCAGCAGACTTCCAATGAGGACATAGGGGGAGAAAGCCTGATGAAAAAGTTGTTTTTCCAGAGCTGCTCGCTCTTTTCCTGTATCCATATTTGCCAGTTGGCGAATTCCCTCGTGAAACTGCTGGCGCTCGCTGCGCAGCGCATTCTGTAGCGCCTGCTTTTGTTGTTTCGTCAGTTTTTTGTCCTTGGCGATGATCTGTAGCTGCTCGCTCCATCGGCATTGTATTTTTTTGATGATTTCCATGAAGCGATAGGAGATATGCTCAAAAGCGCTTTGGAGGGCATCAGAAGGCGCTGTATTTCGCGCATTCGTTATTGCTAGATGCTCAAGAGCATGTGTGATAATGCTAGGAAGAATGGTGGACTTTATAGCGGATAGGAGAGAGGGGTCTTCAGCTACTGTTTGGATCCATCCTTCGATGACTGTTTTTTCTTTACCCTCTATTTTTATGAGTCCTTTTTCCCCTACGATCTCGCAAAACAGAGTCGCTAGGAATATTTTATTTTCGCCGATATATTGTTGCATGAGCGGCACGCCAAAGCCCGATAAGCTGCTGGCAAACTCTTTCAGGGTATCCCATTGCTGTAGGCCACTCCGAAAGATTGTGGGGTGATACAAAATATCTTTGCAACAGTGAGCGAGCAGGTAGGGAAAAATTTTTGTCCGAAGCTTCTCGACAATTATTTCGCCGATAATGGGCAGGGGAAATGCTCCAGAAATGGCCTTACCGGCGTCATCGACCCATCCACCCATTTGTAAAAGGATTGTGGATATATTATAAAAATGTTTTTCAACTATATTTTGTGCCGTATCGCACTGTTGCTTTGCTTTAAAATACTCGGGGGCTGTTTGAGAATCCATCCAATCGCCACTGCTCCCCGAACTATTTTGCGCTTGTCTCCTCGCCTCCTTACATGCGATATCGGCTGCCTCCAGAATGCCAAAGTCGGCAAGTAGTTGCTCTTTATTCAGAGTGCTGAGCTGCTCAGCGCCTACCTCTATAGCGGTGCAGATAGCTGCCTGAAGAATCCCTTGGGATGGCTCCCTATTTTTGAAGTGCGCTAAGTTTATGCAAAAACGCTCTATGGCCTCTTCCAAGACATCATAAACGAGATTTTCAAGAGCATTGGGCTCCTCGCCGGCGCTCTTTTCCAAAAACTCTTGAAGCAGCTCTAAAGGCCCGCGCCCTAAAGGTCTCCCCAGCGAGCCGCCTCTTTCATTGAGAAGGTCGATGACAGTCTCTGCTGCGATAGAACTCATGCCATGGGCCTCTTTGCCTGTTTGAGGACGCTGTAGCAGCTGGCGCAAGTTGGGGATAAAGCGCCGCGCTAACTTATGGACAATAGAGCGCTCTTCAGGGGCAAGAGAAATCCTCTGTGGGCAGAAAGTTTTATATATATCTTTTATAAGGGCATTAACTACTTTATCGCGGATCTTTGGATAATTGACGGAGGGAAATAATACATCGAGAAGCGGCTGCAGGGCGAAGTGTAGCAAATCCGCTAGCGCCTTTTCTGCTGCTTCAGCATCGGCTCCCACACTATATCCCCATAAATCCTCTTGCCGCAGTTGATTATAAATGGGTATGAGGGCCTGCATAAAAGCGGTCAAAGCTCCGTGTAGGCGCCCTGCTGCAGCCATCTCTTTTGCGCTCTGTCCATTACCTTTTTCGATCAGATTGTTTACCATGCGGAACGCAGAGTATTCTATCGTAGAGGAAGGCATCCCCGTGGCTTTTGCTATATCATCGATAAATAAGTGCAGAGCTTTTGCGATAAGTCTTACAGTTTTTCCCTCATCGCCGAGTAATGTTGTCATCCGTTTTTTTTCGCGCGACAACATAATATTAGTCGCCGTTGAGGCGCTGTGAAAGGCTACAGTAGAAAGCCAGGTAGAATTAGATTTAGATATAGTAGTAGTGGTCAAGGAGGCGGTGGAAGAGGTGCTGGGGTGAATCGCATTTAAGCGAGATGATATGGAGTCAGGTAGAGTGTCTAAGCACCTTTCAATCAGCCAAGCGGAGTAAATATAGCTATTTAACATGGATCTCCTCTTTCTGGACTTTGGCTTTGCAATTTTTCTGATCGAGGGAATTGCAAAGTCGGGTTATCATTGATTTAGCTCCACACTACCAAAAAAATGTTAATGGAATATAAAGAAATGGCTGATAAAATTTTTTTTCTTCTTTTTTTTAGACAATTTCTTTTTTTTATGTTAGAATGCCCCTTTAAATAATGCATTACTGGAGCAACAACAATGTCTCAAGATGGTATCACCCCCACAACATGGCGCTCGCAAGCAGGCTACGTATGGTCTCTCATCGGTTCTGCCGTCGGCTTTGCCAACCTGCTCAGCTTTAGCGCCCATGCTTACAAAAATGGGGGCGGAGCTTTTCTCATCCCTTATTTCTTCGCTCTCTTTGTCCTTGGCATTCCCTTATTGGTACTCGAGGGCTCTATAGGTTACCGCTGGAAGCTTCCACTTATCGAGGCGTACAATAGGATATGGAAAAGGCCTGGAAAATTTGTGGGGTGGCTTGCAGTGCTGGCATGTTTCACCATTGGAGGTTTTTACATTGTCCTCACCGGCTATAGTGTTGCCTATGCCTATTTCTCCGCCGTAGGGGCCATCCCCAGTGATGCTAAGAGTTTTTTTTTACATGATTTTTTACATGTATCCTCAGGGCTACAGCACATGGAGGGCATCACCTGGACTATTGCTGCCGCCACCGCTGTAGTAGCTCTCATCAGCTGGTTTGTCCTCGTTCGCAATGTGCGCGATGGCATCGAGCGTGCCTGCTCGCTCTTCATGCCCCTTTTGACCGCCCTTATTCTTTTTTTCGCCGTCATCGCCTGCCTATTGCCTGGAGGCCTCAACGGCTTTGTCTATTACCTCACTCCGGACTTTAGCCGTTTGCTCGATCCACAGCTATGGCGCGATATCTTTGGCCAACTTTTCTTTAGCTTATCGCTAGGCCTAGGCATCATCGTCGGCTATTCGCGCCACACAGAGCGATCGATAAATATAGGGAAGGCCATGCTATATACCGCCCTCGGAGACTTTGCAGTCTCTTTTGTTGCAGGTTTAGCCGTCTTTGCCTTCTTGGCTCATATCAGCTATGTAGAAAATATTCCTTTTGTCGATATTATGACAACAGAATCCAGCTTCGATATCGGATTTGTGCTGTTCCCACAGCTGCTTAAGACACTCGGACCTATAGGAGAGCGCCTTGTTGGCACTCTATTTTTTCTCTCCCTCTTTATCGCTGGGATTACGGGTGTCTTTTCCATTGTAGAGAGTGTTGCGGGGAACATCGAACATGTCTACAAAGTCAAACGATCTACTTCTGTAACTTTAACCTTGTTGGCATTACTTCTCTGCAGCTTTGTCTTCTGTACTGGCAATTCACCTTATTTGATAGAAGCACTCGTACCCATGGTTGTTGGTACAAATATGCTCCTTGGTGGTTTGGCATTGATTTTCGCTTTTGTTTTTGCATCGCAGGAGCTGCGCAATGAGTCTGTTTGGATGAAAAAAGGGCGGCTTACGTTTACTGCCGTAGCTTTGCGCTATATTGCTCCTAGCCTTTTGGCTATTATTTTATTGGGGAACTTGTGGCAGGAGTTCCAAGGCTTTGATTTGCCCAAAGCTGTGCGGTGGGGATGGTTTTTCTTTGCGCTATTATCTGCGGCGCTTCTGGCGCGCTTTAAGGGTAGGCAAGGGGTAGAGCAGCAGGGTCGGGCTCTTGTTACGCAGCAGGCAGAGCTGGTAAGTTAGGAGCTGTTCAATATGGCATTTCTACCTTGCACAAATGGGACATTTCTACTTTGCGCCTACAAGATCTCTTTTTCCTTGATTAGGAAATGAATCCATGTTACAATCCTGAGTAAACCATGAGATTACAAACTGTAGCTGAAGCACAGACCTAAGCGTTTTATAAAAGGTTCTTGTGCTAAAGCCAAACTGCGGGAGATGCATTAGATGTCTCTAGATGAACGAACAAAGCGTCAGATTTTGCAGGATTTTCAGCTGCATAAGAAGGACACAGGGTCTGCTGACGTTCAGATTGCTATGCTGACGGCACGTATTACTGAGCTTACTGAGCACCGAAAGCGTTCTCCAAAAGATCACAACTCACGCTTGTCTCTGCTCAAGCTTGTGGCCCAAAGGAGGCGTTTGCTGGACTACCTCAACTCTACGGATACTAAGCGCTATCAGAAGCTTATACGCGCCTTAGGTTTGCGTCGTTAAGCCTTTAGTTTGCCAAAGCCTTGTTAGGCTTTGGCCTTATTTTGGTCCTTTCTTGTATGTCACCTTCCTCTTATCCTGTTCGTCCAGCTCATCTACCGGAAGTAGCTCCTGAGTTATGTCTAGTCAAAAATTTAGTTCAATGTAAAAAGATTTATAGGAGTTCCTTGTAGATGAAGCGATATATAAAAACTGTTGAGGTGGGTGGGCATGCGTTATCTTTTGAGACGGGAAAAATTGCTCGGCAAGCCAATGGCTCTGTGTTGGTTCATCAGGGTGAAACTGTTGTTTTTTGTGCTGCCTGTGCCTCGCCTGCGCCTGCTGAAGCTGTCGACTTTCTTCCCTTGCGGGTCGACTATCAAGAAAATTTTTCCGCTGCAGGCAAGACTTTAGGAGGCTTTATTAAAAGGCAAGGGCGCCCTACTGAGCGCGAAGTGCTTGTATCACGCCTCATAGACCGTCCTCTCCGTCCTCTATTTGAAAATGGCTATTACAACGAAGTGCAGCTGCTTGCCTATGTCTGGTCGTATGATGGCGTACATTCTCCCGAGCCTTTAGCTATCTGTGCCGCATCGGCAGCGTTGTGCATATCCGATATTCCTTTGAAAAAGCCTGTTGCTGGAGTGCGTGTCGGCCTAGTCGGCGGTCAATTTATCGTCAATCCCACCCTTCAACAGCAGAAAAACTCTAAATTGGATCTGTTTCTTGCTGGCACTAAAGATGCTATTCTTATGATTGAGGGATATTGTGATTTCTTGACAGAAGAGCAAGTGATTGCTGCCATCGAGTTTGGACATCTATCTATAAGAGATATTTGTAAGGCTATCGCGGAGTGGCAAGAAGAGCTTGGCAAACCCAAGAACAGAGCGACGTTGCGCGTTACTCCTGCTACAGTGATCCAGGCTGTAGAGATTATCGCAGGGCCTCTTGTAGAAGAGGCATTGCGTATTCCCGAAAAAACTAAGCGTGAGGAAGCTCTTTCTTCTGTCGATATTCAAGTCAAAGCATCTCTGGAAGAGAAGGAGCAAGGTCTTGAAAAAGAAAAAATAGCAGCAGTCCTTAAGGAAGTGCGCGCTAAATATATGCGCAAGATGATTGTGGAAGAGAATATGCGTAGTGATGGTCGTAAGCCTCATGAAATACGCCTCATCGATATAGAGATCAGCGTACTGCCACGTACCCATGGCAGCGCCTTATTCACACGTGGGGAGACGCAATCTCTTGCTGTATGTACTCTAGGTGGTGAGAGTATGGCGCAGCGTTTTGAGGATTTGGAGGGGGAGCGCAGCAATGCTTTTTATCTGCATTATTTCTTCCCACCTTTCTCCGTAGGGGAGGTAGGGCGTATAGGAGCCCCTGGTCGTCGGGAAGTAGGTCATGGGAAACTTGCTGAGCGTGCTCTGATGGCTGTGCTTCCTGGGAAAGAAGATTTTCCTTATTCCATTCGCGTGGAGTCAAATATTACTGAATCCAATGGGTCTTCTTCGATGGCTTCGGTATGTGGTGGTTGTCTGGCGCTGATGGATGCTGGCGTTCCCATTGCGCGACCCATAGCAGGCATTGCCATGGGATTGATATTGGAAGAAGGGCGTTATACCATACTCTCGGATATTCTTGGCATGGAAGACGCCCTAGGTGATATGGATTTCAAAGTCGCTGGAGATTCGCAAGGAATTACTGCTCTCCAAATGGATATTAAGATTGAGGGAATTACCACTGAAATCCTCGTGGCAGCTTTGGCTCAAGCAAAAGTGGGCAGGATCCATATCCTCAATAAGATGCTCGATATTTGTCCAAGCTACCGTGCGCACCTCTCTGCATATGCCCCTCGTATGGAAACCGTACGCATTAAACCGAGCAAAATAGCTGCTGTAATAGGTCGGGGTGGAGAACAAATTCGATCAATTATCGAACAAACAGGGGTAGAAATAGATATTCAAGATGATGGCACGGTAACCCTTGCCGCTGCTAGTTTAGCAAATATTGAAAAAGCCAAAGCAATCATTAATGAGCTCACAGCAGAGGTGGAGATAGGGCGTGTCTATAGGGGCAAGATAAAAAGCGTAGTGCCTTTTGGGGTCTTTGTAGAAATTCTTCCTGGTAAAGAAGGTCTCTGTCATATTTCCGAATTTGACCAGGGCCATATCGCCACTATGGAAGAGCATGCTAAAGTAGGCGATATGATCGATGTTTTGTTGATGGATATCAATCAGCGAGGTCAATTAAAGTTGAGCCGCAAGGCTACATTCTCCTCTGCAGCAGCAGCGGTCAATGGGGGGGGATAGCAGAAATAAGAACCTATCTTCACACTTGAAATTAGCTAAATAATGTAGCCATTTGAAGTGTGAAGATAGGCTCTAAGGTCACTAGCAATGGCTGCCAATGTTTTTTAGATTACATGTAGGTGGTTTTTATTAGTTGCCCAAAAAAGCAGAGAGATACTCTGCTTCACGCAACCGTTAGCATGAGAATAGTTCGGAGTTCGTTTAAGAGGCCGAGATATTCTAGAGACGGTTAAACAACGACTGCTTCCAGTGGAGGTGGTTTTTTTATCAACAAGCAGTGTCGCTCTGTAGAGCGGATACACCAACCAGCAAGGTTTTTATATGAACAACCAACAAAAGTCAGATGTAGAAATCGGACGCGTTTATCGCGGTAAAGTGAAAAATGTTGTCCCTTTTGGCATCTTTGTCGAAATTCTTCCCGGTAAGGAAGGGCTTTGCCATATATCTGAATATGACCATAGCCGCATTGCCCGCCTTGAAGACCACGTTAAAGTAGGCGACATGGTCGACGTCATGCTCATCGGTACAAATGAAAAAGGACAGCTGCGCTTAAGCCGTAAGGCAACGCTGCCGCAGTCGCAATCACAATCACCGTCTCAGTCGCAGCGTCCATTTCGCCCTCGCAGCTAGTTTAATGATGTTAGGGGAGTAGCGTTAGCCGTCTCTCCTGATTATACATAAGGTGAGGGGGCACTGCTCTACTCAGTTTTCTGTGGCCTTATTCTTTCTCCTTAAGGAAGAATAGGGCTTTTTTTGTTCTTCGAAGAATTTTTTTCTTTGCATAGTATGAAAATATTAGTTGTTAAAACCTCTGCTTTGGGAGATGTCGTTCAGGCGTTCCCGGTCGCTAGCTATATCAAGCAGTTATATCCTCATTCACAGCTAGAGTGGGTGGCAGAGCGTGCGGCCGTGGAGTTAATTGCTGCACATCCCTCTGTTGATAGGGTGTATGGCATCGACACCAAGCGCTGGCGGAAGAATGTTTTTTCAAAACAAACTTGGCTGGAGGCTTCTGCGGTGTTAAAACAGCTGCGAGCTAGTGTCTATGACGTTATCTTTGATTTACAGGGAAACAGCAAGTCTGCTTTGCTTTTATTGCCACTGCGCGCGTTCCATAAAGTAGGGTTTTCTAAAAAGGCAGTGGCTGAGTGGCCGAATATTTTGGCAACAAATCAACGGTTTACACCTCCGCAAGAGGGCAATATCCGTGATGAAAACCTCTTTCTCGTCAAATCATTTTTTGAAATGCAGGGCGAATATGCGATACCTTCTGTAACATTACGTCTTACTGCCCCTCAACGAGAGAAGTATCGAGAGATTGCCCTGCAGATAGCTACCTTACCGCGAAAAAAGCTGCTCGTTTGTCCGGGGGCGGCATGGCCCAATAAGCAGATGGAAGAGCGGCAACTGGCCTCTTTCCTAAAAAAAATTGCCGCTACTGAGGCGTTCTCCTTTGCATTTATTTGGGGGAACGAGGCAGAAAAAATAGTGGCGATGCGTTTGGCTGAACAGCTGAGGTTATATGCTCAGGCGGTTATTCTCGACAGGTTGGAGCTTCCTCTTTTACAAAATGTAATGGAGCTTTTCTCGTGTATTATTGCTATGGACTCGCTCCCTTTGCATCTCGCTGCCTCTACAGGCAAAGCAACATTTAGCGTTTTCGGTCCCTCTCTTGCCCTTAAGTATGCGCCAAAAGGTGCTCACCAGCTTGCTATTCAAGGAACCTGTCCTTATGGCGAGCGTTTTCATCGACGCTGTTCATTTTTAAGATCATGTCCGACAGGCGCCTGTCTGCGCTCTATCCCCCCCGATGATTTGGCGGAAGCTTTTTGTCGTGCCTACTGCTGAGAAGCTGTTGAACCTAAAAACGGCAGTTGAAGCCGGCAAATTGACGCAACCTTTTGAGCTATAAGTGCATCCGCCAAATGTCGCCTTCACCGTTTGGGAATGATCGACATTTGGCGGATGCAATTCTAACTCAAAATCTTGCATCACTTCGCCAACTTGAACTGCCGTTTTTAGGTTGAATCTGCAAGTAGCGCGATATCCATTCTTTTGATAACTTTTAGGAGAAGAGTCGAATTTTTAACCCTAGAGCTTCTGCGCGGCAATGCACTAGGAGCGTAAGCGTCAAATCTAGCCATCTTGACAAGCTCAGAGCGAGCTGTGGGGCTAAAAGTGGTCTGTGAGGAGGGAATAGCTGTAGCTATTGCCGACGAACAAAACGCTTTTAGACGCCAGCGTAGCCTGGGATTGTCAGATGGTCTAGATTTGACGCTTACCTAGGAGCCGCAGTTCGACCAGTTCGTTTCCATCGTGTAAATAATTAATGATTAAACTGATTTTCATTCATACAGATCCTCCTCATGAGTACCTCTTTCAGCAGCCTCGTATCATTATAGGTTCTGAAGGGGATTGCGCTGATTTAATAGTGCGCGAAGAGGGTCTGGCTACCGTCCATGTTACTATCGAAGAAAAAAAATGCCAATTTTTTATTATCAATAATGCCAACGATCCCTTTGTCTCTCTCAACGGCCTACCTTTTGGAAAGCACTTATTGTTCCATGGCGATTGCATTCAAATAAGGCATCACTCACTTCGATTTGAAGCTGTTATTGGCAGTGATGAATCTTCTCTCACCCTTGCCGCAGAGGGACAAGAAGAAAGCTCCTTGAAGATGCCCTTAGATGCCAATACAGAGCAACAGCAACTTTCCGCGAGAGAGTGTGAGAAATGCGGGCTAGCTATCCCTACAGAAGATAGAGCAGAGCAACTTCTAATGGAAGAGCATTTGCCCCTTGTAGAAGCGCTCACAGCTCCGCAGACAGACGCCAACTATACTGAGATTGAAGAGCTTTTTCGCCAGGTAGATAGCCTTGAAGAGCTTACATCACCGCAGGAAGAACAGAGAGCTGAACTGGAGAGTCCCGAAGCACAGGAAGAGAAAGAAGGCTCCTTACAGCCGATCCGAATGGTGGCACAAATTTCGAACAGGCTCTGCCGGTGGATTGTCGCTGCAGTGCTTCTGCTCACGGTTCTACTAGCACTATTTTTCTCTGACAAATTCTATGCGGATCTTAAAAAACAAGTTCAGTTTGAAGAAATAAGCGCTGCCGAAGGCGCCGCCGATATCGCCATGGCTTTGGCATATGCACAAATGCATCAGATCCAACCGCAAAACCACAATTGGTCTGATCCTAGCTTCTTATACGGCAATTTGGCGTCTATCTTGCCGCCTTCATTTCACGACAGCATGACCTGGAAGACCTCTTCTGAGGAAAATAAGAATACATATGCTTTGCGCATATATACTAGCGATGATTTAACTCGTTTCTTAGTCATTATCCAGCCTAAGCCTAGTGTAATGCAGTGGCTGGCGCCACGCGCTGCCATAGCTATCGACTCACACGAAATGGTGTTGCGTAAGACAACTGACTTTAGAGGGTTAAACCGCCTACTCCTTCAGCCAGATCTTTTTCATAGGGACAAGAGCCATTATATTGGGGAACTATTGCAGCAATGTGAAATCATTTCTGTGGAATATCTCGCGCAAACAAGTGAAGAGCATGGTCAATACTTGCCGCCCAAAGCGCTTGGATTGATATGTCCAGGAGCAGAGAAAAAAATTTATAATGCTCCCCGTTATTATCTTTTCAGCAATGCCTTAATGGAGAAGCTCTCCGCCCTGTTCGCATTGGGAGAATTAGAGGTATCTGTCGATACTTTTTCTTTTCAGCGCGAGGCTGAGCAACTATCTCCTTTGCCAGATATGGTATTTTACTCTGCTTACGGCATTCAAGATGCCTACCAGATGCAAGAGCTGCTCCATCATCTGAACCTAAAAGAGCAGATATTCACAGCCTACTTACGCTTTAACGCCCAGGGTAGGCTGCTTGGCAGCCATTTGCTGATTGGCAAAAACTCCGATAGTTCGAATAAGGCAGAGAAGGGAAAAATAAAAGAAAGTCTCCTTCTTGAGCAGATTGCCACTATAGTTGCTCAGGCGCGTCTAACACTCAAGAATGAAATAGCTATATTACAAGAAAGTCTGCAAACCTATGTAGAAGATAAAAGGGGTGATATAAGAGAATGGAAAGAGCAGCAGGAGAAAATAGAAGCCCTTTACGCTTCATATGCAGCTTCTTTTGCTTTTTATAGAGAACAAATTATACAGCACTTCCAGAGCCATCTCGCTGCTAATCCTTCATGCAGTGTCGAAGATGTCATAGCGTTGGCAGAGGAAATAGGCCTAGAAGAATGGGCACGCAATGTCACTGCTGTCCGTAAACAAGGAGAGGAGATATGAACTTTTCTTCCATTTTTTCTTTCTCTTTTCCACAGCTTCCAGACATGCTTTGTCCGATAACCTCCAGGCTTTGGTATGGGTTTAAGGTTTCTCTTTTCTCTTTTGCTTCAGCATTCCTCCCTACTGCCCTCCTGCTGACGGCAGCAACTATTACCTATTTTGTCTTTCCACCTCTCGCTTCCTCTTTACTGGGTTTTGCCTTGGGGTGGTTTATTCTAGACCTTGCTGTTAATTTCGATATGTATTACCATTTCCACTGTTTTGTGCTCCTACGCACTGCTGCTGGATGGATTGAGAAGCGCTTTCCCTATTTGGAACTCATCATATTGCTCTTTGCCTCGGTAGTGGGTTTTTTTTGCTGGTGGATGGGTATCGTCATCATGATCCTTCCTGGGGGGTATGCCGCGTTAAAATGCCAGCTGCATCAGCTGGAAGCCTTACAAACCAATAGCGAGCTGCCTGTGTGAGGAAGTGTGCAATAATAGACCTCCCTCGCAATAGGGCTGTGGCTACTTCCTCGTGATGAATTCTCTGAGGGAGTTGCAAAACTCGCTTTGGAGGCAAAATGTGATGATTGTGCCCTTGGTTTGATCTCATTGCAAATTGACATATCCGGCTGAGGATAGGCAATTTGCGATGAGCGCGAACCAATGGCACAAGCGCGAATTTTGTCCCAAATTGGAGTTTTGCAACTCCCTCCTCTGATTGAAACTTCAAATAGCGCAACTTCTCGCGTCAAATAAGGCCTACATGATGGAAATGCCCTCTTTCTCTCTTATCGCCACGATTTTTATCCTGACAAATCCCATAGGCTATGCCCCAGCCATATTGGCTCAAGTAAAGCAGTTCCCCTTCGAAAAGCAAAAAAGCATCCTCCTGCGCGAGGCCTCTTTCGCCTTGTTGATAGCTTTTTTCTTTCAATTTTTTGGTGAAGCATTTCTATCGCTACTACACGTGCACTCCTTTGCCGTGAGCATATGCGGAGGAATCATATTGCTGCTCAGCTCCTTAGGAATGATGTTTTCGGAAAAAGAAGATGAGCATTACAAGGAAGAGGCTAAAGAGCCATTTATCATCCCTATAGCTACCCCATTTTTAGCGGGCGGAGGACTTCTAACCGTGGTAATGCTCTATTCCCAGCAGCTGGCGCCGTCTGTCATCTCTTTAGCCATCGTTCTTGCATGGATTGGCGTCTTTGCCGTGATGTTTGCCGCCCCTTACGGCTATCGCTTCTTGGGCCGCAGAGGATTTGCCGTTATTGAACAGATCATGGGCATGATAACTCTGATGATCGCTGTAGACCTCTTGGTGCATGGCTTCGGCCACTTTTTCCAATCGTTATAAGGTCGTTACCTCGACTTTGCAACTTTTCTGGGCGAAGATTCCAGAGAGAAGCAACTCCAGCGCAATGAATTTCGAAGGATGGGTATGTTTTACCCTTCCTGAGAAATTCATCTAGCTGGAGGAAGCTTCTCTCGGAAGGTGAGCTCAGAAAAATTGCAAAGTCGAGGTTACAACATACCTTCTCTTTTTTTGCCTAGAACGTTATGATGGCAGCTCTAGTGTAGGAGGAGGAGCTATGGAAAAAATCGCTGTGCGCGACGTCACTATCGGCGATGTCACCATCGGTTCTTCGCATCCCCTGGCGGTCATCTGTGGCCCCTGCGTCATGGAGAGCGAAGAACACACCCTTTTGTGTGCCGATAGACTACAGGCCATTTTCTCTCAAGCCGCCCTTCCCTGGATCTTTAAGGCCAGCTACGATAAAGCTAACCGCTCTTCACACAGCTCCTTCCGCGGCCCCGGCCTCGAACAGGGGCTGCGGATCCTCCAGCGGGTGCGCAGCGAAATAGGCGTGTCAGTAACAAGTGATGTACACGCCGTAGAAGAGATAGAGCCCGCGGCCTCTGTATGCGATCTGATACAGATTCCGGCCTTTCTCTGCAGACAGACAGACCTTATTACTGCCGCAGCCCGCACCCGCCGCCCTATTTCAGTCAAAAAAGGGCAATTTATGGCTCCCTGGGATATGCACAATGTTGTTGCCAAGATAGAGAATATGGGCAATCGGAACATACTGCTCATAGAACGAGGAACGAGCTTTGGCTATAACAACCTTGTCTGCGATATGCGCAGTATTCCTATTATGCAACGGCTGGGAGTCCCTGTCTGCTTTGATGCTTCGCACGCCGTGCAGCTTCCGGCAGCTGAGGGCTTGTGCTCTGGGGGGCAGCGCGAGTTTATCCCTACCTTGGCCGGCGCTGCTGTTGCTGCTGGCTGCAACGCCATTTTTCTCGAGGCCCACCCTTCGCCTTCTGAAGCAAAAAGTGATGGAGCAACGGTATTAGATTTTTGCTCGCTCCCAGCTTTGTTGATTACCCTCAAGCGCCTTTATGAAGCCGTGGCGTAGCCATTTCCGCACTCCCTTTTTTTTCTGGACGCTCCTATGGGGGTTCTCCTTAATGGGAGGCTGGTTTTTTCTCGTCGGTAAGCTTGCCTTTCCTGGCAAAGAGGCCGAAAGCAGCTTTCTAGTAACCCCTACTGCTCTTACCGCAGCTACTTCTGGGTGCGCACAGGAGATCTCTCAGACGAGGGTTGGGGTGAGTAAGGAATTTATAGTCGCTGGGGAGGTGGGGGATAGGCAGCTTCACCTCGTCGCCGATCGCAGCATTCTTTTTATCCCTACCGGCGAGCGTTCGCCTCGGGAGCATTTAGAAAATGTGGAGTGCTTCGCTCAGCAAAAGCTCTGGCGTGATGAGGCTGGTAGGCCATGGCAGAAGATCTGTTGCTGGTCGGCGAAAAAGGCGCAAATAGATTATCAGACGATGCTGTGCCGCTGCTCTCAGCTACAACTCCTATACGCTGATGTCCCAGGACATCGCCTGCCGATGCCATCTTTACAGCTTATTGAAACCTCAAATAAAATTTACTCCCCCTTGCGCCTCACCGCCGATAGGGCTTTGTTCAATATTGCGGGCAGATATTCGGTTGAGCAAGAGGGATTAGATATAGCGACAAGTGGTGAAGATGGGTAACCTGAAGAGAGACTGTAACATATGCGCACTACTGCTGACAGCCCCCTTCATCTTCTTCCCTCTGGAGGCTAAGGAGCAAAAAGCCATCGAGTTGACAGGGCAAGTCACCATTGAACATGAGATGGGCACCTTACAGGCAGGGCGTATTACAGCTACCTTTGCTGGAGAAGGTGAAAAAAAACTGGGACGTCTCCAGTTGACAGAGGGGGCAAAGGTGACGTTGCCCAGTGGCCTTTGTCTCTATTGCGATAGGGGAGAAGTAGATTTTATCGCAAAAAAAGGGCTATTTTATGGGAGAAAGGACTGCTTGGCACAACTGCCGGCAGAAGGAAAAAGAGCAGAGCTCATCTTGACAGCTCCCACGTTGCTTCTAAATTGGGACGAAGGAAATGGCGGCGCTATAGCTGCTGAAGGAGGTGTGCTCCTCGCTTGTGCTGAGAGTCTCGTTTGTGCCGACAAGGTGAGCTACTCGTACACCGCCGAAACGATATTGTTCCATAAAGGCGCGGGAGGGGACGCTCGCTCATGCCTTTTTTTCCCCAGTAGTGCTGGAGTTGTCGAGTGTGATGCTGCCATTGTATCGCTGACAGAGCGCAGCATCACCCTCTTGAAACCTTACGGCGTGGCGGCCATGCAGCAGCTGATGGCTACGGCCGTGGCAAATGAAGCCTGCTGGAGAGAGGATAAGCAAGAGCTCTGCTTTTCTGGCGATGTGTGCATATGGTATGGATATCAGGCCATTCTCAGCTGTCCCTCAGTTGCCTTGAAGTTGCTAACAAACAGAGTGCAGCCAGCAATTCCCACTAAAAACTGGAAGGTGGGAGCTGCTGGAGTGCAGCAGCTGAAAGCTCAAGGGCCAGCACGGTTAACCTATTGCACACCTACGCCGTGGCAGTTGCTAGCGCCGGGAGGATTGCATCTGGATTGCGCTGCGGAGAGTCTGCTAGCCTGCAGCGGTGAGGTAGAGGTAGGCCAGGTGTTGTTCCATAGCGCCTATGGGCATATGGCAGCAGATAGCCTGATGATCGGCTACTCTTTGGATATGCAAACCTTACTGCGGCTGCAGAGCCGTGGCGACGTGGCTGTGGCTCTAATATCAAGACAGCCCGAAGAGGGCTGGTTGTATGCCGCTAAAGCTGACGTGGTAGAGTATGACGTTGCCCGTAGGGGGCTGTCCCTCTCTGCCAGCAGACAGCGGCAGGTGGTGATTTATGACCGTGAAAATCGCTTGATAGCTACTTCCCCGGCACTATCTCTCACGTGTGAGGTCGGTAGCGCACAGCTGGTGCGCGGCGAAGGTGACGTACGCTTTCGCTTTGTCGCTGGCGATAGCGACTTTACTTGCCCGTGGGCCGATTCTTTAGCAACATCTCGTGCTAAGGAGCTGTTCAATAATAAGTTAAACGACTCAGGAGCTTTCGCACCTTCCAAGGCGGGGCTATGAAACGGACAGAGGATGCTGCAGAAATTGCCTGCTTGGCAGTGCACCGCTTGGTGAAAAAATACGGAGGAAGGCGAGTTGTCGATGAGCTCTGCTTCCACCTTATACCGGGAGAGGTGGTAGGCCTCCTCGGACCCAACGGCGCTGGGAAAACGACAGCCTTTTATATGACGGTGGGGCTTATACGCCCCGATGGCGGTCAGGTGTTCTTTCAGGGTGAAGATATCACGCTGCTGCCGATGCATCGGCGTGCACGCATGGGTATGGGTTACTTAGCCCAGGAGCCCTCTATTTTTCGCGGGATGACCGTGGAGCAAAATATTCTTAGCATCTTAGAGCTCGTGCCTCTGGGGAAAAAAGAGCGAAAAAATAAGCTGGAACAGTTGCTAGGGGAGTTGCACCTAGAAAAGCTGGCGAAAAAGCGGGCTGCAGCACTTTCAGGGGGAGAACGCCGCCGCTTGGAGATCACGCGGGCCTTAGTGACTAATCCGAGCTGCCTTATGCTCGATGAGCCTTTTGCCAATATCGACCCTCTCTCCATTCATGAGGTCAAAGAGCTTATCAAGCTGCTGACAAAAAAGGGTATTAGCGTGCTTATCACCGATCACAATGCGCGAGAGATTTTTTCTATCGTCGATCGCAGCTATATTGTCTGCGATGGAAAAGTTTTGCTAGCTGGCACTGTTGACGAGCTAGTGGCTAGCAATCTGGTACGCCGCAGCTACCTTGGCGACAATTTCTCCCTATAACCCACATTCCGCACCCCCTTCTATAGGCCAAACCTTAGGAGAGATCTCATGAGTACAGACACAGCCTTATATTGATTTATGGTACGTCCTCAAAAAGTTATGTATAGTCTTTCTTGGAAGTCTCTGGAATCGCATTTGAATGTATCACAGAGCAAGTTTTTCGATTTATTTCGAAGGACATACTTCCTGCTATTCCCGAGAAATAAAGCGAAAAAATTGCCTGTGAGACAGTTAAACCTAAAAACGGCAGTTCAAGTTGGCGAAGTGATGCAAGATTTTGAGTTAGAATTGCATCCGCCAAATGTCGATCATTCCCAAACGGTGAAGGCGACATTTGGCGGATGCAGTTATAGCTCAAAAGGTTGCGTCAATTTGCCGGCTTCAACTGCCGTTTTTAGGTTAAAGGCGATTCCAGAGACTTCCAAGAAAGACTATAATTATGAAGAGACCTACTTTTTGCAACAAAAAGTGATATTACAACCAGTTTTTATTTAATTTGCTTATTTAATGATTTCAGGGTATCATCGCCTCGACTTTGCAACTTTCTCCGGGCGAAGCTTCCAGAGAGACGCTTCTTCTAGGTGGATAATTTTTTGAGGTAAAATATGAAAAAATTTTCTTTTTTTTGTTTCTTTCTGCTTATCTTCCCATGCCTTTTAATGGCCGAACAAATAACCACAACAGCAACTGATTACCAACCCATCATCTCCGCCTACTATGATTATCCCTATACTGAAAGGGGCGAATGGATAGGGGGTTCTGATCTAAGTTATATCACGTTAGAAGACAAATCTACCTGGATAGTGGTTCCCCAATGCTCAGGGGGATACACAGAAGAGAATGTATATTTATTAATAGGGAAGGAAGCTCAAATAACAGCATTTACTTCTCAGGAAGAAAAGTTATTCAGCGGGCAGTGGCAGTGGAGTATGAGAAAGGTTTCCTTCCCTGCCTATTGGATGGATATTTTTATGGGGGGAGAGAACCCCTCGTCCATTAGAATCGCTGTTGTACGTAAGTCCTCAAGAAGCTATGGTAAGTAATTTTTCTTGAATCCAAAAAGTACGTAATCGGTCACGGGGGTATGGCGCAGCCTAAGTCGCTGATTCTGAGGAGCATATATGAATCAAAAAGCGCAGCAAATAGCAATTTTCAGCTATTTGCGAGCATTTTTGAATTTATAGATGCCCTCAGAGCAGCGCCTTAAGCCGCTAGACCCCCGTGACCGGTTACAAAAGTACGCAAGCAGTGCCATGAATTTGAATAAGGTCCCCCAAGGGAGGTTATATGACAGTTATTATCGTTACAACAGGTATCGTTGCAGGAGTTATGGGGAGTGTGTTAGGCATAGTGGCTCTCCCATATGATTTCTATAGACTTATGACGGCGAACAATCATAAAGAACAGCTGCAACGGGTTGCATTAGTGGCTCTGGATTGTTTTGTCATTATAGGCGCTGCTCTAGCCTTAGCTGGCGGTATCACAGGTTGTTTCCCTTTAGCTGTAGCAGGTACTGTGATATGCGGCGCTTCTTCTTTAGCGCGGGGTATACTAGGGTCGAATTTAGTAAGGCAACGGCATCTGATTCTTTTTTGAATAAATGAGCTTAGCACGATTAACAAGCAATTAGGAAAATAAATTTAAGCTCAAATAGGTCTGCAATATCAGAGCGAGGTTGCCAGTCGAGATAAATAAAGGACACTGATTCGTGGATGGGAGAGCCTTTGTTTTGGCCATGTGTTTGCTTTTCATCAAGACACTTTAGTATGAGTGTCAAAAGCTCGGGTTTCACGCGCTCTACCAACAGATTTGGAAGCGCTATGCGTGTATAAGAGCGACCAAGCCATCCAGCTAACTTTGCTGAACCCTCCATGCCAATTTCAAATTCTTGTAATGGGTTGATGTTAAGGAGATGATGTCTATCCAAGAAGAGTCGTCGATTTATATCACACTCAATACATTTAAGTTGAGAAAAGCCAACAACCTCAATGTGAAGTTTTCGTTGGTTTTTTCCGGTAGCTTCAAAAGCCCTTGGATTATATTTAGGAAGCGGCTTAATGACCATGACTTCAACAATAGGATCTGTTGCAAATCTAGATGACACAACTGTGCATGATTGTGTGCATAGGATGAGAAGTTCGCCGTCTGTCAATTGAATGTTATCCACAATACTACGTGGATCAAAAATTGTACCTTGGCGCCACCCTTTATCTAAGATTGCTTTTGCACAGGCGATATCAGGATCATCCTGTTTTAATTTATGAGTCATAGGAGGTGGTCACCTCGCGAGATTCCCGCAAAAAGGAGTTGGACTTAATAGAGGATGTGGTAGTGCCTAAGCCTTCTCGAATTTCTTCCTTCTTAGCCAATGGCCAGAGTTGAGACAGTGCGTTGCGAATAGAGATCTCATCTAAAACTTTTGCTTGCATCATGGAGTCAAGAGATTGTTCTCCTATAATGTTACGAGACCAAAATCGATAAAGATGGCGAAGACTCGTGAGCTTATTTTCATTCAGCAAAGAGTAGACTTTTTCTAACCGTTCTTGATTGTGAACTTTCACAGCACCCCCACTCAGCCAAGCATATACGGACTTTCTTTCAACCCCTGCAATTTCAGCTATAACCGCTATAGGGATGCCCTCTTCCCTTAGCCAAGTAACAATTTCTTGGCTAGATAGGGAAGGACGTTTTACTACTTCAGCAGTTCCAAAGTATGCAGTTCGCTGTTTGATCCACATTTGGGGGCGAAGCATGAATTCGGTTGCACCATTAGATGAAGTTCCAAAAACACATCCAAGCCCAATAATCGCGCCTGCATAAGGAGCTGTAAAAGATCCCGCTTGTAAAAAATGCATTCTTTACCCCCAAGCCGCGTGTGAAAATTTGGTTCCAACAGAAATAAAAACCTCTTTAGATATTCCACGAAGTTCTTTTAGATGTTTTAATATCTCTTTGGTTTTCATACTCGCAGGCTGAGAAAATGTAATACTATGATCGATATCTATGAGCGCGAAATCAGTTTCTGGGCGACTTTGAATCCATCCATTTTTGACAATAAGAGGAGATTGAAGTTCAGGAGGAAGCGTATATTGAGGGTTACGCATAGATTGAAGCCTTAATTCTCCTATATCTGTCTTATAACGGGCAACGTAAGCACCCTCAATGATTGACAATTGTGATCGAGGTGGCTCAGTGGGAAGAACCCAAGAATCTAAATAGTCTTTCAGTGAGTGGTTGTCCTTCGTAACCACTAAATTGACATAGCGTATTCCTATTGCAGTCATCCAATCGATACCGAGCTCCGGTACTTTCAAGAATGCTTCGAGCCCCTTTTGAAAGCGATTAGAAAAATTGGGGAAATCACGGTAATCTACTGTGTGTAAACATAAGGCTTGTTCAGTTAGAATAAAGCCCCATTTTCGGTCTACTGACATAAACTGCCATAGCTTACTTTCGTGTTGTCCTATTTGAATTCCTTGAGGACTAAAATCGGCGTTAAAAACGGGAACTTTGACTTCGTCGGCAAGAGGATATTCGTTTCGGATTTTATCCAAAAATAGATCGACAAATCGCTCTATTCCAGGCACCTTGGGAAATTGAATCATTCCAAGGGTGTAGATAAGTGGCGCATTTTTTAAAGCCGTCATAATTTCACCTCCACTATACACTATACTAAACACACCTATTCCTTTGCAATGCAAATCTCAATTCTCGAGAGCATTTTTGTAGCGGGAAGGCGATTCATTACGCAATTTTCATGCATTTCTTAGATTGGAGTATTCATGAAAACATCTTCATGAGAGCAATTCCCATTAAGAGGGCACAAACCAGAAATTTCAAATTGTCAGCAAATTATCCTTTGTCTTATCTTCGTAGCTTCTTAACAGAGCTTCCGCAAAAGAGATAAAAAAAATATATGACTATTCCTCGTTGGCTTTTGGCAATTTTTACTTTGTGTCTATATCTACCTGCTCTGTCAGCTGGTCAGTTACAACTTGTGTCTACAGAATCCGACCCCGATGCCTTCATTCAAAATAGCGTGAATGTCATCAATGGCGATTATTGCGAGTCTGCAACGGATTTGGTGATTACAGGGCCTGATGCTTTGGTATTACAGCGTTTTTATAGTACAAAAGATGTCATTACAGGGGTTCAAGAAGGTGGATGGAGAATGCTCCCTCAACGATTTCTTGTCGTTGGCAAAGATGCTTCTGGAAAATCATGCACTGTCGGCAAAGACCGATTTGAATGGACATCTGCTTTTACAGGTGAACGCTCGGGTGGAATCCTTCCTTATAGCGGGTGGAGAAATACGAATGGGTCCACTAAAGACCCACTCAAGATCGATATCTTAAATAATGCTGTGGGACTCGTTAATACTTATGCTCAAGAAATCAATGGACAGACCAATCATCAAAATAACCTTCTTCATTGCAAAGGTGATACATGCGAACTCAGTTTAGGTGATGGGACTAGGCGCATTTATCAACGTGTAAACGACCTACCTTCACAGTTGTTAGGAGAAGAGATAACTCCAATCATGGCAGCTCAGGTCATAGATCCTACTTACTTTCTCTTGATACAGGAAGTACTTCCCAGTGGTAATCGGCTGTTTTTTTCGTATGATGAAGACCATCATCTGATTGCGATAGAGATGAAAAATCCTTCCGGCAAACCCCTCTCTTGGATCCATTTTTCCTATGAACTTGCCGAAAATAAATCTCAGGTTTACATCACGACAAGCGATAATAGAGAGCTTACCTATCAATTTGTTGCCAATCAATTGACCCATGTCAGCGGCTCTCACTCCATTCCGGTGATTTATGACTATGACAGCAATTTATTAGTTAAAAAGGTATTGCCGGAAGGGCGCTTTGTTGAAATTGCCTACCAAGATGGGAAAGTTCAGACCCTAAAAGGACCCCATGCTCAGTCCGGCAAAGCAGAAATAGCACATACTTTTTCTTACGGCAAAGATTATACCGACGCCGTTGATGCCATGGGAATCAAGACGCGCTATATTTACGACAAACGCTCTCAACTAACGACGATTGAACGCTATGATCATCTAGGCAAACTCTATCGAATCGAGCAAAAATTCTGGGGTAAAACAAAGTCCGATGCTGGTCTTCTTTTAGCTAAAACGATTGGTGATGGAAATGGTCGTATTTACTCGTACCGCTCTTTTCTTTATGACAAATCAGGCAACGTCATAGAAGAAAGACTCTATGGCAATCTAACAGGCAAACAAGAAGTTTCTTTGCAAGTTTCTCCTGATGGCAAGCTCTCAAACTCAGATGAAGAGGAGTGTCATCTAAAGACATTCGGCTATTCAACGGATGGTTTTAATCTACTAACTAAAATGGGCGATTGTAAAGGCAATCAAACACTTTATACCTACAAGCCAGGAACTAATCTTCTGTTAAGAAAATTGATCTATGACAAAGGTAACATCAAAAAACGCACCTTCCAGTCTTATAATGAGGATGGAGTCTGCATTAAAGTGATTGAAGATGATGGTTCCCAGGAGGAAGAATCTAAAATTTATGGTTGGAGCGTTACCGAAAGACACATCAAAGAAATTCAACCAAAAGCAGCTTTGCCGGGTGTAGGTCTTCCAGAAGTTATTCAGGAAAAAGCGTTAGATTTGAAAACAAAAAAAGAAATTTCGATCAAAAAATTGGTTAACACCTACGATACGCAATCCAATTTACTCTCCTGCGAGACTTATGATGCCAATGGTGAATATGCATTCACAGAAAAGAGGACTTATACTCCCATAGGAAAAGTCGCTTCCCAAACTGATGCAGTTGGAAGAGAGGTTCTTTATACCTATGACGGAGCCGGCAATGAGATTTCTCGCTTCATGTCTTACGAAAACAGATCCATAAGCACGACTTATGATTTTCACAATCTGCCCATTCAAATTATTGAAAACAACTCTGATGAATCAATCACTCTTAACAACACTTACGATATTTTAGGCAGGAAAATCACAACCACAGACCGCTTTGGTCAAACAACTCATTATGAATATGATTCTTTCCATAGGCTAACAAAAGTCATTCATCCGGAAGTCTTAGATGAAAATGGACAAACCGTTCATCCGACTTTCCATTATGCCTATGATATTTTTGGCAATGTCTTGGAGCTAACAGATACCAAAGGATTTATTACAACGAAATCTTATAACTTAAGAGGAGATCCCACAAGAATTTTCTATCCCGATGGTTCTTCCGAACTTTTCAAATATGATCCAGAAGGAAGTCTTCATCGATCACTGACTCGAGAGCAAATCATCACTGTGTATGAATATGATTATTTAGGAAGACCCATTTATGAAGAAAGCTCGACCGCTGGAGAAACAGGAGTCTCTGGCTTTTTAAAATCCAAGTCTTATCAATACAATGGGTTTCGCTGCACGTATGAAAAAGATGATGACCAGATCAAACGCTATTCTTTTGATCCAGCAGGAAGACTGGCCGCTATTACACAATATGGTAGCGGACAGAGTGAAAAAAGCCCTGATGCAAGAGTGACAGAATATCTCTACGATTCATTCAGCCGAATACAGCAAAGCAAAGTGTGGTTTGATACAGGACCGCAAGATTATGCATTAGAATGCTATTCATATGATCTTGCTGGAAACATCATTGAAAAACGGATCGAAGACTCTGCAAATACCATTCTTCTGCAAAAACACTATACCCACAATTTACAAGGGCAATGCGAGGAAGAATACACTTCTGAAAATGGCAAGAGGATTCTTGTTAAAACTATTTATAACTCTCAAGGAGAGCCTATTTGTTATATCGATGCCCTTGGACAAGAAACCAAAATCATCATCGATAATCGCCATCTCAACACTCTCGGTCAAACTGTCTTAAAGAAAACACTGATTAATCCGTTAGGTGTTCAAACAGAAATGGAGTTTGATGCTCTTGGCAGACTTTATTCTCTTTCTAAAAAAGATCCTTTTGGCATTTTACTCTCTTCGCAAAAACATTTCTATGATGCCCTTGGCAATAAGGCTTCAGAAATTCACGATCAAATCATCAACGGTAAAATCGTAAACTCTCAAAAAACAGAATGGGTCTATGGGCCCATGGGACGACTGGAAGAAGAAACTCAAGCAGCTGATTCTCCTATTTCAAAAAAGATTTATTATAAGTATAACACTCTCGGAAAACTGACTAGTAAAAATCTATCCGGAACTCCCATTCAGTACACTTATAACAAGGATGGCAATCTACACAAGATTGAATCTTCCAGCAGCAAAAAAGAGCTACAAATTTCCAATAGTTATTCTTACGACCGCAAAGGGAATATCACTTCTGCTTACTCTCTGCAGGGAAAATCGATCCAAAGAACTTATAACCCCTTTAATCAAGTCAGTAAAGAAACGATCAAAGATGGGGAAGGCACTTATACTCTCGAATACTCTTATGATCGAAAAGGACGATTGAAAGCCATCATTCTTCCTGACCAATCAAAAATTGCCTATACCTACGATGCCGTATTTGGCCGAGAAGTCAATCGAATGTCTTCTCAAGGAGAGATTCTATACACCCACACTTATGATTCATACGACCTCCAGGGAAGGCTAATCTCAGAAAATCATATTCGTTATGCAGGTTCTCATGAATATACATACAATTTGAATGGTCAAAAGACCGCAAGCAAAAGCGATTTTTTCACTGAAGAGTATGTTCGAGATATTTTAGGACGGATCACAGAAGTCAAAGGAGAAAAGCCTGAGCATTACATTTACAACGACCTTTCGCAGCTGATTTCTGAGAAAAAACATACCCACACCTATGACTCATTAGATAATCGCATTCAGACCAATAATGATGAACTCGTTTACAATGCACTTAACCAATTAATTTCCCACGCAAATACAGAATTTTCCTACGATGCTCAAGGCAATCTTTTACGAAAAGTTCTGAATGGGGAAGAAACGCGTTTTGAAAGCAACATCCTTTCTCAGCTCACTTCGATAGAAAAAGCAGATCAAACAGCTCTCATCTTTTCTTATGATCCCTTTGGCAAGCTATTAGTCGAAAAGCATCTTGACGTCAAAGGAAAAAATAAAAAGACTCTTACTACCACACGCTATCTTTATTTAGGCTATCAAGAAATTGGAACTCTGTCTTTAACAGGAACCATTGAAAGTCTAAAAATTCCAGGAATACATGGAGATGAACTTTCTCCCAAAAGCGTTGCCTTTGAAATCAAAGGAGAAACTTACGTCCCCCTTCATGATATTGCCGGAAATGTCGTTCGCCTCATCGACCCTCAAAATCGACAAGTCATTGAAAGCTATGAATACACTGCTTTTGGGCAAGTATCAATTTTTAATGCTGAAGGTGAACAAGAAGACGCTTCTCTGGTTAGCAATCCTTGGCAATTTGCCGAAAAGAGAATCGATAACAAATCTGGGCTTATTCTATTCGGACTTCGCTTTTATGATCCAGCTATCGGCAGATGGATTAGCCAAGATCCCGCTGGAGGCCTCGATGGCCCAAATTCTTATGCTTATCTTCACAATAGTCCTTTAAACCATCTCGATCGATTTGGCTTAGCCACCGAATCTAATTCGGATAAGTTCGATGGATACATGTATGGTGAGGTCGAATCCCACTGTTATTGCGAAAAGCATCGCACTTGCAAGCGTGGTGGCGACATCGGAAAAACTGCGGGCTCACACCTTCCTAAAGTTACCCATAACTATTACTTTGAGAAATATTATAAAGACTATCGCAGTGAAGACCTATTCATCAAAGATTGCTATGACGATTCTACCTGTTATGATCTCAGTGCAAATGGTTTACTGAACTTACCAAACGATTTAGGAATAGGTTTTATCAATGGCATTTGGAATAACCTTAAAGGTTCTAAAGAAGGCGCTGAATACGTTTCAAGGCTATCTGGTGGATATAACGTTCATGCAGTTTACAATGCCACTCATGGGAATATGGACCTGCCAGAATGCTTAATGGGACTCAATTACATCGCCACTGAACCTGTGAGACAGCTCCACAAAATGTGGAACAGTTTTTTTGATAAAAGCTCTGCAAATGCTAAGTTCTTGATGATTTGCCATAGTCAAGGTGCTATTCATGTCAGAAATGCTCTCCTAGATTATCCACCAGAACTCCGTGAAAGAATACTAGTCGTTGCTATTGCGCCTGCTGCTTATATTTATCGAGAGACTTGTGCTGATGTCTTCCATTATAGAGCAGAATGGTGGAGAGACTTGGTGCCAAGATTCGATATATTTGGCTCCGCAAGAGCAAAAGATACAATTGTTACTCTTACTTCTGACCCCAACGCATCAGCGCTTGATCATGAATTCATGAGCCCTACTTATCAAGCAAAGCTGCGACAACATATTACAAACTATATTCAAAGTCGGGGAGAAGAATTTTGAAAACAATTACTGTCATATTATTACTTTTATTGATTTCCACAGGTTTCATTATGTCAAATCAACAACCTAAATATCAATTATCAAAAGGTGAGCAACTTGTGAATAGTGTGCTAGCTGAAACGGCGAAAATTATCAAAAATAAGTATAATCTTAAGCCATGTGGCGAAGGAGCCGCGATGCCAGGTGGACCTATACAAAAGTTGGCATTATGCTTCGATACAAACTATCCTAATACTAAAGAACAATTAAGAGAATTATTAATAAAAGCGGCTCGTGAACTATTAAATCAAGTGAATGAAAATGAAGAGATCCAAAAATTCCTGAAAGAACCACCGTTTTCTATCAAGAATATACAGATTATAATTTATAATCATGATAAAGAGGGTCGAGAAGTATATGACCCTGGAATTGCAACTGCGCAAATATCTAGAGGTATTTTAACCTACCGGACAGTGGATTCTACAGACACTTTCAAATTCAAGCAACAATTTGAAGAGTCTTATCAGGAAGCCCTAAAAGCTTTATCGAATCCCTGAAATAAAAAATTTGGAAAACATAAATTAACTCTAAAAATCGGGGTCCATTACAAATGACTCAAGTAAAATCAACGCAACGGATTTTTGTGTTTCTGTATTCGCTATCTGCATGCATACTCATCATGAATCCTCTGATAGCAATAGCTCCCAAAGACAAGCAGGAGTTAAAAAATAATTTACGTATTTTAGAGTTGTTGCCAAATCTTTTATGTCCTTTGGCTGTGGATCCAGGCATACCTACAGATTTTATTGCTCTTTCACCTAATAGGACTTTAGATCCTTATGATTGGATTTATTGGGGCCCTAAAAATGTTCTGAAAGCTTATTTTGAGGATCCTACTTCTTTAAAAGTACCTATTCTAAGAGTGAAGTTAAGTGCGGATGTGGTTCAGACAGGTCAAAATTCATTTCATAAAAGCTTCATGGAGTTTCTTAAAATGTTGCAGCAAAAGGATCCTAAAGGATTTGCTTCTATTGAAACTAAATGGGGAGATTACCCTGTTCTTGCTGTCAGAGGTAAAGAGGAATCTCACCTAATTTTCTCGGCTTGGGTAGGTTTAAATGATCCCGAAGCTGGTTGGACTCTGATGTTTGACCTTGTTTATCCAGATAAGAAAGGTCACCCAACTAAGAAGGATCGTCAGCTTTGGGAAAGTTTACTCACGAAAACCACACAATTGCAAGATGGCGATTATTTTAAAGCTTGTGGCCAAGATTTACAGGAAGGGTACACCCTTGTGAATGTTGGCGGAGCAAAATTGAAAATGCTTGCAGAGAAGAGGCAAAGCGACGGGACATTACAAGTTGTTATCATTCCAGAGAGCTCGGATGTTGAATTCCGTTACGTTGATATGATGGAATGCGCGATGGGCGCCAAGTGGAAACAGGGTGAACCGATGGTTAAAGTTTATGGAGAAATTGTGTTCAATGACAAGAACCTTAAAGCTACCACCAATTACGTCACATCTATCTTCTTTAAGACTGTACCAGATTTTTCATTCAAAAAAGATGATGGAAAGAAGTCCTTAATTTTTCAAAAAATTTGTGAAAAGACGGATTAAGTCAATGGTTCGTTTCTAATTCTTTGAACCTTTATTCAGTCATTCAATCTTTTTACGCAAATTTTACGCACTTGGTGGGAAAAGAGTGGTGTAAAATAGCGTAAATGAGCACAATTGGCACTTTAAAAAACCGCCAATTTTACTGTGCCTATGTGCTCTCTTTTACGCTCCTTTACGGAAGATCAACCGACTCATAACCCGCTGGTCGTAGGTTCAAGTCCTACTTGCCCCACTTTTTCCACACATAGTTCTAAAAGGGGCTAATCATGAATAAAACTAATGTGGCCATAGCTGAAGCGTATTATACAGCAGTTGGAAAGAAGGACATCGCAGGCATAGAAAGATATCTGCATCCCGATGTTCAATTCATAGGACCCCTTGCAAAAATGACGGGAAAAGAAGCTGTACTCGAGGCTACGAAGAAGTTTTCTGCCTTTTTTAATACCCTCACGATACGTGCAAAATTTGGTTCTGGAGATCAAGCCGTGGTGGTTTATGATTTGGATTTTCCCGCACCCATTGGGAACCTCTCCTCAGCCGCACTAATGACCTTCCAAGGGGGGGTTGTCACAAGGATCGAGCTCTTCTTCGACGCTCGTCCCTTTTATAAAGGATGAATTTTCTCATAGTGTCAAGGATTGAGGGACCAACAGGTAATTGGCCTTTATGCTCCAATGCGAATCGAAGAGCCCTAATTTCATCGTCAGGCCTATTGGTCAGATTAGCAATTGTTCGGTGTTTGACCTTGCCACCCTCACGAAAGGATTCTCGAAGGAGAATACACTTATAAATTTTTTCGCCACGTCTTGTGGATACAGTCTCAATGTACATACTGGCTACGATAATACATTGAATATTTACTCTCAAGCGCTTTTGAATATATTTTTGGAAATTTTGTACTGGCTACAAAAAAAAGACAAAAAACAGAACACAAAGACCATTGAAACATCCTCTTTGAGGCGATATTTAAACAAACTCTATTTCGGTTTGTGTGGAAGATCCGTTCCAAGAAAGACTATAGGCTGCCAAGTATAGTAATCGGAAGGAGTGATAGTAATACCACCACACAAAATCTTCAGGCTACAGGCTAGTTAGATATTTTAAACCCGAGTTGTCACCTACATCCTATTCAGATAGCAATTTCAGGATAAAGAGGAAAGTATTGGAGAAGAGCAGCGACGCGCTGGCGCGCTTTCTCCACTACTGCTACATCCGTCTCCGCATGAGTTAGGCTTTCGTTTATTGGGCGTGTATGAAACAATACTGTCGCTATAATGTCAGCAATTTCTTCCATCTCTTTTTCTCTCATTCCGAGGGTTGTCACTGCCGGTGTTCCTAGGCGCAACCCTGAGGTGTACCAAGGGCCCTTAGCATCAAAAGGAATGGCATTTCTGTTGGCTGTAAGTCCTGCTTGTCTCAGCGCTTTCTCTCCGTGACGCCCTGTAAGGCCTAAGGCTGTCAAGTCGATGACGACTAGGTGGTTTTCTGTGTCTCCAGTAACTAAGCGCAAGCCGCGCTGTTGCAACTGTCGTGCAAGATATTTAGCATTAGCGATAATCGCGTGGGCATAGAGGCGAAAATCTGGGCGCGAGGCCTCTTGAAAAGCAAGTGCTTTAGCGGCGATGACATGGGGGAGGGGGCCGCCAAGGACGAGAGGACACCCTTTATCGACCAGCTCTGCTAACTCTTTTTTACACAGAACAAATCCTCCGCGAGGGCCTCGCAGCGTCTTATGGGTCGTCGAAGTAACAATGTCGGCGTAAGGAATGGGGTCGAATTCGCCTACAAAAGCCTTGCCCGCCACGAGTCCGGCAAAGTGGGCCATATCTACCATCAAGGTTGCACCAACGGCATCAGCGATTTGCCTTAGAAGGGCGAAGTTGAGGCGGCGTGGATATGAGGAGTAGCCCGCAAGAAGGATGTCGGGACGCTCTTTGTCTACCTGCTCGGCTAAAGCGCTGTAGTCGATCTGCTCCGTCTTGGAGTCGACCTCATAGGGCACAGAGCGCATCATTTTAGAGGACAGGTTATGTCGGTAGCCGTGGGTGAGGTGCCCACCGGAGTTGAGCGACATACCCATTACCTTGAGATTGAGCATAGCCTGCCGCACCTGTTCATACTCTTTAGCAGAGAGTTGATCGACGCTTTTTTTCCCCAGGCGCAAGAGCATAGGGCTCTGCACGCGGTAGATAAGAAGGGTCCAAAAGGCTACGAGGTTGGCATCGGCGCCAGAGTGGGGCTGAACATAAGCATGTTGGGCGCCGAATAGCGCTTTGAGTTCATTTTGAGCCAGCTCTTCAAGGGTATCGATATTTTCACAGCCAGCATAAAAACGGCGGTGAGGGACACCTTCGGCATACTTGTCCGTAAGCAAGTTGCCCATAGCTAGTTGAACGGCGAGGGAAGAGTAATTTTCTGAGGCAATCAATTTAATGTTCGAACGCTGATCTTGTAGCTCTTTAAGGATAGTTTTGGCTATCTGTGGGGATGAGGCTGCAATGTGGTCGAGGGAGGCGAGGTAGGCGATAGCCGCTAGCGAGCGGCTATTTTCTGTCGTTTTTTCATAATAGGAGGCAAGTAGGGACATGAAGACACCTTATTAGTGAGAATTGCTGTGCTTTACATGGCACAATTATGGAGAATCGATAGCATTATTTTTTTCTGGTTGTCACCTTGCAACTCAGCGACAATCATTTTAACGCTATGCAATCGTTCTCTTATATCTGAATGTACTAGGCGTAAAGTAAATATCATATCCAAAGAGGGCAAAGTCTCATACTTATGCAGAGGTAAATACTTTGGATGGAGTGTCACCACCTCGATACTATTTTCAAGAACTTCTATCTGATCCTTAAGAATAGAGTTATAGATCTTTAACTGCTCATCAGCGTGGATTTGTTGCTCACCATTCGATTGCTTCATCCATTCCATTTCAAGAGAAAGAAGCGCGTGTAGATCGTTATTTTCATATGCACATGTGAGCTTTTTCATCATGGCCTCTTTATCTTTTTTCTGCTCTGAAGACTGTTCCAAGTCGGGATGGAAAACTTTTGCCAGCCGCTTATAAATCGTACTTAGCCCCTTTTTTTGCAGCTCCTGAAGAGCTTTTGCTTTCATCTCCTTTTGTAGTTCTTTTTTATTTTTAGCTTTTACTGAGGAGGGTTTAATTTTTTCTTCAAAAGCAGATCGCGCGTCACTCATTGCTTCAGACAGTTTATGCATGATGTCATGTTCGTTATCCATCACGTCGATTTTAGAGAGATCGATAGATATGCCACCTTCTTGGCACATTCTCTCTATTTCCTGCTTAAGGTCCTTTAAATCGCCTGCTATTGTCTCTTGATAGCTAACCCCTTTGAGTTCTTCAAAAATTTTGTATATTTCTGGGTCTGCTTCGTTATGAGGGGCAAGGTCAAAAATTTCCATTATTTTTTTCGATACTAACTTTTTAAGGGCATTTCTTTCCTTTTTAGAAAAATAGCTGGACTCCTTACATTGTTTGTACAACAGTTTGACGAGCTTTACAAGGGCATCGACGAGAGCTTTTTCTTCTGGGAAAACGTGTTCATAATAAAACCTGAGAATTTGATCGCATTGACTTTGACATTGCTCCAACGCATTTTGCAAAGTCTCCACCTTCTTTCTCAGGCGGTTGAATGTCTTCTGTATGTTGCTCAAAATGGATTTTGGTTTTTCGCACTGCGTGAGGTAGGACATGGTAACACCAACCATAGTTTATCGAGTTTACTATACCAAGGGATTTGACGATAAAAATGCCAAAAATGGCAATTTTAGCAACCGAATGAAGTTATGCAAGAGGTCTAACAGAGTAACAAGGGGGATTTTGGCTTTTTTTTACCTAAAACGCAAGCTATTTTTCCCCCAAATGGTGTATATCCCTTTCCCAAGCGAGGAGGAATTTGGCTAAAGCGGCAATAGTGGGGCTTTTTGCCATGCGCACATAGTAACCTGCTGTAGCTACGCCGCTGAGCAGGCGTTCGGTGAGATCGAGGCCATATAGGAGGGCATTGCAAAAGCCTGCATTAAAATTGTCGCCCGCCCCTGTAATTACAGCAGGCTGAGGGGTATATGGAGAGTCGACACATGCCGAAACGGCTGGCGCTGCTGCTGCTGCCCACATGGGGGAATGAATGATGATTTGATCCAAGCCTGTGACCTTGCGCAGCTCCTCGGCCATAGCAACAGCTTCCTCTTTCGTATTCTGCATACCCATCCGTTGTCCCTCTGTAAAGAGCGCTATCAGCCGCTCGCTTTCAGAACGGTTGATTCCAAGTACTACATGAAAGCTCTGATTAAGCTGTCGTAGGGCCTCCATGGCCTCTTGTAGATCCCTATCACTTCTCTTTGCTGGATCAGCAAGGTCGACGAATAGATAGCGAGGAGGGCCAGCCTTTAAGGGGGGTAGCTCGGGGACAACGGATTCTATAAGGTAGTGCCAAAATGGGGTCATAATAGGCATCATAGTCCAATTGGCATTGACTATCAGAGAGCAGTGAGAGAGCAGTTCACTAAATGCTGGTATGGGGAAAGTGCTCTGAATTTTTTCTGTAGTGAGGGTGAGAAGAGAGGTGAGATTGCCAAAAATTATTTTACCATCGCGGAATTCAATGATATGGGAGTGGCTGCTAGGGGCTAGGGGGATGACGGCAGCACAGCGCTGCGCCATCGGCTGAAATAACGGCTCTATTGTCTCTTCGGTGCCTATGGTGCCTGCAAATGTTATCTGGTGTCCACCTTCTAGCAAGGCGCAGGTAAGCAAGGGAGCGTTTCCACCTATCTTGCGCCGCTGGAGAATAAGTTCTATATTGCAACTTTTTCCCGAAGCTTGCGCGAGGCGTTCGGTAAAAGGTGCGATCGTTTCGAAAAGACAATATGTTGCTGCGTCGACCCGCTGCTGTACAGCAACGGCGATATCATCAGTAAAGCCGTCAAAGCCGATAAAACAGCGGGCGGCTTGTTGTGGGTAACTCTCTATATGCCGCCAGTGGGCGAGCAGAAGCTCTGCTAACTCCGCTTTACCTGCCATTTAGAAGTGGGGAGTATATTCCAAATGAGAGCCCTGTTCCATAATGTGGTTACCCCCCAGCTCATAGTATTGATCGTTGATGAGTACTTTAAATGCACAGGTGTGAAAGGGAACCTCGCATTCCCAGATCCATTCGTCACAGCAGATATTATTCATTTTTATTCCGCAATTCCAGTTGAGATTGGCACCTTCTCCTCGAATATAGAGGGCATTAGAGAAGCCTACATCATATTTTACAGTAACGCGCGCTTTGTCTGTGGAACATAGGGTTGTAGAAGAAGCGGCAGTTGGAGAGGAGGACGAGCTATTGTTTTTGCCTTTATGGATAGCCATTTTATGGGAGGCCATAAGAGCTCCTTGGTTCAAGAGTTTTTCTCATTGCTTTTGATATATGCGCCTTGAAAGTATATGTACGAGATAAACAATGGAATGTCAATGAAATTTAAAAGTAACTATTTTGACGACATTGGGCATAGCCTGAGCTCTGTCCGAGCTGTTCAGCACCCCCTTATACATCGTGCCCGTGTGCGTGCCCTTGCCCTTACAGTTTTTTTTCTGGCAAGGGCACGCACACGGGCACGATGTAAGGGGGGGCTGAACAGTTGCCACCTTTCCCTCTATATTGTATCTGTTTCACGTATATCAGGGGCAAGGAAGACATTAAATCGCCAGTGGGTTTGATACCCCAATTTATTACAGATACCAAAGGCGAGCCCCGCTGACATTAAATAAGAAGTACCAATGCGGCAACCCCTTGCAATGGCATCTTGTAAAGCTAAACAGCGTAGGGCTGTGCTGAGTCCTTGACGACGCATCTCTATAAGAGAAGCTCCATTCCAAAAACTAACGACCTCCCCCTCTATTAAAGTAGAAAGAGCGGAGACAGCTTTTCCCTCTTTTTTCGCAATCCAGTGAAACATTTTGTGCTGAGCCTGATTCGAGGATTTTGTAGCACTCCATAAAAATTTTTTATACAAATCCATGCTCATCCCCTCAATGCCAAATATAGAACAGACAAGATCATTAAACGCATCCATAGTAGCGCCATCTTTGACGAGCTCTAATACATAGCTATCGGAAATTTTAGAAGTTGGAATAGGTCTATCGAGAAGACCGATAACACCTCGGAAGATACCAGCATCTTGAAATCCACGAGCGATAAGCTTCTTTTTAAACTCTGGATCTGATTCTTCATTCAGATACCAGACAAAGGGCATCTTTGCTTTGTTAAAATAGCTGAGTTGCTCATCAATGCTTGCATCCATATTGCCATTTTCAGCGGCGCCGATGACAGCATTGTGATACGGCACCGGAATTCCAGAAAGACAGCGCTTTAACCCATTGATAATGGCAAAATTAGCATCGGGGATAAGTCGCGCTCCAGAGAGAGATATGTACAGTAGATTAAAGTGCTCTTGTAAAATTCGGCACTGGTTTTCGGTAGAAACCAGCTCAGCAAACATAAGTATTACTCCTTTTTACGTAATCGGTCACGGGGGTCTATCCCTCTCAGGATGTGATTTAAAGGCGCATAGACTTCGAAATTATCCTCGTTATAGTCTTTCTTGGAAGTCTCTGGAATCGCATTTGAATGTATCACAGAGCAAGTTTTTCGATTTATTTCGAAGGGCATACTTCCTGCTATTCCCGAGAAATAAAGCGAAAAAATTGCCTGTGAGACAGTTAAAGGCGATTCCAGAGACTTCCAAGAAAGACTATAATAGCTAAAAGGCTATTAATTTCGGCTAATTTCTTGCCTCTACACCATCAAAATACTATCCTGAAGAAGGCTACCCCCCGTGACCGATTACCTTTTTACGCTTTTGTATTGGCACCAGTTTATTAAAAAAAAGGGGACAAGCAGTTTCGAAAAGCATATTCTTCCGCGTGATGGGGTGGGGGAGCTCTAGAGTATGGGCATGAAGGGCAAGTCGAGCACAGGGGGCACCGGTATATCCATATTTTTTATCCCCTACGATAGGCCATCCGGCTTGCAAGCAGTGCACCCTTATCTGATTTTTGCGGCCCGTCTCTAATAATAACTCAAGGCGCGCATAAGGGCCATTTTTGGCGATGACGCGCCAATGAGTAATGGCAAGGCGGGCGCCAAAAGTCGAAGCCTGGTCTGGCTCAACGACATGCATAACATAGCGAGCATCTTCGTATAAATATGAGCGCCAGATGCCGCAGGAGCCTTCTGGGACATCTGCTACAACAATTGCTGTATAACAACGTCGCAAATCATGTTTTTCAAATCCATTTTTGAGCTCATCGCGCGCACTTACTGATAGGGCAAATAGCATTACCCCTGAGGTCTCTTGATCTAGGCGATGAACGACATATGTGCGCTTGGGAAAAAAGTGCTGTTTTACAACCGCGTGCGCTGTCATCTCTCTTTCAGCTTCGGTAGCTACGCTGAGCAACCCTGCAGGCTTATAGATGGCCGCGATTGCATGGTCGCTATAGAGCAGGCGAATTCCTTTGCCAAGGGGTCGCTGAGAAGAAGAGATAGCCACAACTTGTCCCGGCTGTAGCAAGCGATCCGCCCGCAGTTGCCTCTGATTATTGACGGTAACTCGCCCTTGTTTAATTAAAGAACGCAGGGTGGTCTTTGAACTATCAGGAGCCAGATGAGCAAGAGCTTCGAGTAGCTGCTGAGGATAGGTGATGGAATATTCGAACAAGGCTGCATAGCTCATTTTTTATAATATCGCTTTATAATGAGGCGCATGTAAGCGCCTCTTGTTTTTATAGGCATGGGCCGGTATGCGCTCTAGCAGGATCCATGGGTGGCATGCTTGTTCTGGGGGTTGTACATGGAGATAGAGGGTAAGAGAAGTCTGTGGGACTTGACTATTTTCGATTTCCAAGCAGCTGATCTGCAAGGGTTTAGCCAGAAGGCGCACCCACCAGCGGTGGTAATTGCAGGCAGGAATTATAGCATGTAGGGGACGCCGTATGAGAGCTCGCAATACAAATAGGTCAAACAACGACAAAGATGTCGAGTGAAGAGTAGCTACCTCAGGTAGGCTGCTAGTGAAATGGGGTCGCAGCAGCCTACTTTTAATCAGGAGCAAAAATAGGGCGCGCAGTAGTGCTGCTGGCAGTAAAGAGATAGACCATAAGGCAAGAGCTAGAGCAGCCAATGAGGAGAGGCATAGGATCATGGGCAAGGAAAGGCCTATGAGAGACATAGCTCCCGCAATAAGGGAGCCAAAAGTCAGGCCTATAATATCGCATGTATTGCTGATTGCCAACACAGCACCGCGTTTGCCTGCAGGGGCATGGGATTGCATAAGTGATTGAAGGGGAACGATCAGCAAACCAGCTCCAGCTCCGAGGCAGATGAGTAGGACTACTGTACCGCCCATTAGGGGCTGGAGGAGCCCTACGGCAAAAGATGCCAAAGCAAATAAAAGAGTGCCAAGGGGAATAAATCCCGATTCGATCTGCTTGCCACAGAGGTTCCCTGCCATAATAGCACCTATGGCAATGCCAATTCCAAAGGCAGCTGTCGGCACTCCCTGCCATAGCTCGCCATGTTCAAGTTGGTGGACAAGTGATTGCGAGTAAACGAGAAGATTTTGCCCTGTGAGGCTTGTCATAGTCCAGAAAAGTGCTGTTCCTAATACAGCCATTTGTAATACCTTGTCGCTGCGTATAGCACGCCATGCTGCGAGTAAAATGGCAAAAGCAGAAGGTTGGGTAGTCTTATTGTTTGACGCGGCAGCAGCAGGAACCTTGGGAATCGTTAAGGCGGCTAAAAAGGCTCCCAGAGCCATGAGTGTGAGAACAAAAGGCGCCGTCCATGTAAGGTATGACTCTACACCCCCCTTGTCGAAGTAAAGAAGCACCGGCCCTAGCCCCGTTCCCATGATAATTGCAAGCATCGTCACCATTTGAACAACGCCATTAGCTGGCGCAAGTCGCTCTACGGGCAGCATCTCTGGCAAGATGCCATATTTTGCTGGGTTAAATGTAGCGCTCTGAGCCCCCATAAGGGCTAAAATAAGGAATAAGACCCAAAGATTATGCGGTAAAAACAGGAGAACGACTGTGGCAAGAGCCATAAGGATAAGACCGATGCCTTTCATAGCGAGAATGATCGTCCGTTTACTCCAACGGTCGGCAATAGCCCCGGCAGGGAGGGCAAATAAGAGCATAGGAATGAGGAAGGTGAGAATGGATAAAGAAGCGACAGTTTGTGAGATGCGAGCTGCCTCATCATTCCAGGCCATTTCTGGAAGAAGTGAGCGTGTAGCTAGAGTGAAGACGATTAACTTCCAAGCATTATCGGTGAAAGCTTCAGTAAATTGTGCCCAAAGAAGCCCTTGAAGGGAAGGAGAAGGGGTGTGTACCATAGGTTATGACCTTACGCCAGTATTGGCTTTGTATTGGGCCCTAGCTTGCAAATGGCCAAAGTCCAAGTATACCATGAATCATAACAGCTTTTTAATCATTTCGTAAACAGCTCTTAACATCGTGCCCGTGTGCGTGCCCGTGCCCGAATTTGGTTGAAATTTTGGCATGGCATTTGAGGGAGAGTGGGGAGGGTGTAGTTACTCTAGCATGACGCCGATTTTGCCGCAGTCACTGTGGATAATTAATTTCATTCGGGCACGGGCACGCACACGGGCACGATGTATACTGTGGGGCGATGAAATTTTGCGTTTTGAGCGCGTCAAAGCCCCGGGGTTGAGCTCCTGCAAATGGGTCCGTATTAATCACACAATACAGACCCATTTGCAGGAGCTCAACCCTGGGAGCTTTCACGCAGCTCAAAACGCAAAATTTCATCGCCCCACAGTATATAAGGGGGTTATTTGGAAGTTACCTTGATCGGGGCTTTAGAACAGCTTCTAAGAGAGAGCGATTTCCACGCCGAGGGGGTGAGGAATACTTTTGTGTTGTAGCCAAATGCGTCGCAAACGGTCATTTTCATCAAATTGTAACATAAATTCTACCCACCCCTGATGAAAGTAGTAAGAACAGATCGTATTCTGCGTAAAGCGCTCCATACGCAAGGCTGTTGGCCTAAAGGCCGTTTCTGCCTCCTCGCGCGGCATAAACCGATAGAGTTTCGTAGGGCGCGAAGCATTAGCATCGCTCAGCCGGCGCATGAACTCTTCAAAGGTGCAAAAATTAGACAAAATAATTCCCAAAGCCTCAGCGATCTCTTCGGGAAGAGAAGCGGAATAGCGCCAACGCAAAGCGAGGCGTTGAAGAGATGCCACAATCTTGATCATAATGCTTGTCAAGGAGTAAAGATTTTGATAAAACTTATCCCCTGAGGGGTGCAGCAGCCAAGTCATTGTACTTAATAACCCTATGTGATGCCATGCGTGCCGTCTTTCTCGACATCGAAGCAACAGGGCTGGATGTCCGCAGCCATTCTCCTATCGATATTGCATTCAAGATAATAGATTTGACTGTTGACATACAAGAGCAAAGCTATCAGGCATTGATCTGCCCCTCAGAAAAGGCATGGCAATGCAGAGATTTTAACAGCATGCAAGTCAATGGATATACATGGGAACAGCTACAGCAAGGCAAGGATATTGCGCAGGTAAGTCGAGAGATTATTGAGATTTTTGCTCTATTCCATATCGAACGGGGTCGAGCTCTATTCATTTGTCAAAATCCAGCCTTTGATCGCGGCTTTTTTTCCCACATCGTAGACCCTTACCTACAAGATAAGCTCCATTGGCCTTATCATTGGCTCGATCTTGCTTCTATGTATTGGATTATCACTATGCTGCGCTGCCATACTCGCGGTCTTTCTTGCGCGGAGAGCGTTCAGTTATCGAAAAATGCCATCGCACAAAGCTTTTCTCTACCTCCTGAGGTAGAGCCTCATAGAGCTCTCAATGGCGTTGAACACCTCATCATCTGCTATAAGGCGCTATTGAATTCTTCACTTATGATATAACACGGCTATGAAACGTACCTATACTTTTGACGATGTTGCCCTAGTACCTCAATTCAATAATGTACCTTCGCGCACAGAGCCTAGTCTGGAAACCTGGCTTACACATGGGCGCAAAATACGGATACCGCTGCTTGCTGCCAACATGGATAGTGTCATTGGCGAATCGTTGGCTCATATTTTATTGGCAAATGGCTCCTTGCCCATTTTTCATCGCTTCGCTCCTTTTTCTGTACAGAAAAAGTGGGTGAAGTGCTTTTCTGGTGGCACCTTTGTTTCAGCAGGCATTCGCCTTGAAGCACTGGCAGAAACGCGTCAGCTTCTAGATGCTGGCGCTATAGGCGTATGCATAGACGTTGCCCACGGCCACTCTGATAAGATGTTTCAACTAATTGCAGAGCTTAAACGCAGCCATCCTGAAAAAGAGATTATTGCAGGAAACGTGTGTACACCAATGGCTTATCATGACCTTGTCAATGCGGGCGCTGATGCTGTAAAGGTTGGAGTAGGCCCTGGAGCGGCATGTACTACGCGGATGATTACAGGCTTTGGTGTGCCGCAGTTTACAGCCATTCAAGAGTGTGCGTCTATCGCCGAGAAGCTGCGCATCCCCCTTATTGCAGATGGGGGAATACGCAATAGTCGCGATGTGGTATTGGCTTTGGCTGCAGGAGCCAGTAGTGTAATGATCGGCAAACTCTTTGCGCTCACAACGGAGAGCGCAGCGCCCAAAAGGGAACGCAGCGATGGGGTATGGGAAGCAAAATATAGGGGACAAGCCAGTGAAGATTTTCAGACAGACTTTTTTGGTTGTTTAAAGGAAAAAACGGTTGCTGAAGGAGTGGGCTTTTGGGCGCCTGTGAGTGGCTCTGTAGAGGAGTTAATTGGCACATTATTGGGAGGGGTGCGCAGCGGTCTCACCTATGGCGGTGCGCGCAATATTAAAGAGTTACAGCGCAAAGCCGAATTCGTGGAGGTAACGGCTTCATATCTGACAGAGAGCCTCCCGCGCCAATAGACTTCTTTCGAAATTTGCTTTGATTAGAAGAGGGAGTTGCAAAACTCGCTCAGAAAAATAAGCAATTTTTGGGCAGCTTTTTCGAGAAATTTTGAGAGCATATGCGTACATATGGTCGAAAAATTTAACGGAAAAGATCCCAAAAAGGGCCATTTTAATAACCAAATGGAATTTCGAAAGAAGTCTAATGATCGCACCAATCGTTTGGTTGCGTAAATTGTGCTATTGCCCCAGAATGGTGGATATACCCCTATGTGATTTCCTGGATGAGCGATCTTAGCAACTATGACAATAATTCTTTAAAGTTCTCGCGAGAAAAGACTTTCCTGGATAAAAGTTTGGGCGTCCGCTGGTTCATCGGCATTGTTGCTGTGCTCCTGTTGGCTTTTTTTATCCATTTTCGCGAGGCACGCGTAGCGACGCTGGATCTTGGCGGTACAGCATCTGGATATATCGTTGCTCAGGTGGACTTTCAATTTTTTGACGAACAGGCGACAGCTATCCTCAAGCAGGAGACTGTCCGTGATGTTGCCAAGATATATCGGCTAAATGAACAGGAGATCCGTCAGCGTTTTGCTGAGTGGGAAAAGGCCCTTGTCACAGGAGAACAGTGGCGCCCAGGTGCGGAGAGCCTCTCTTTTGAAGAGATCTATGCTGCTACAGAAGCTTTAGAGAAAGCCTTGAGTACTGTCCATTTCACTGATCCGCGTACCCTGCAAAAGATGCGAGATGTAGCCTTCCCCCTGGATAACTACTTCATTTTCACGCCCCTGCAGCCTCAACAGCCTGTGCGGTTGCCAGCGCAAGTATGGCCAACCGTGGCTCAGTTGGCTCAGCGTTCTCAACCCGAGGTGATAGAAAAAGCGGTCGCTGCTGTTGTAAATCACTTTCGCCCTATGCTCTGGCAACTCACCGAAGATATCCCCACCCATAGCGCCCTTCTTTCGGCTCTGCGCTCACGCATTCCCGATAAATATACCCATGTAAGTGCGGGTAGCCCTATCATCGACCATGGGGAAAAAGTTACCCCTCGACATGTCGCTATGTTGCAGGCTATGGAAACAGCTCTCAATGAACGACGCAATCTATCGCATCCTCTTACTATTCTCGGCAGTGTATTTTTGTCTTTTATCATCGTAGCTCTTTCCACGGGATATTTCCGTCGCTGCTATCCCCAGGTGCTCTATTCCAACCGCCGCCTTTTCATCCTTGTTACTATCGCCGCTGTTACTCTCTTATTGGCAAAAGCGACACAATTTCTGCTGCTAGCGTCTAAAAGTCATCTGATAGAATTTGTCCACTACCCCCTTTTTACCCCCCTTGCCGCTCTTCTCCTATGCAATTTATTGGCGACTGGAGTCGCTACCTTTGTCAGCGTATTTCTCTCAGTGATTATGGCTCTTTCGCTCGCTTTTGATCGCCAGGGATTTCTCTACGCTAACCTTGTCGCCGCAATGGTTATTATTCTTGCCAACCACTCGTTGCGCCATCGCAAGCAAATTTTCATGCTGTGCGCTAAAGCCTGGCTTGGCAGTGCTGCTGTCATCATCGCCCTCGATTTTTACTACAATACCATCTGGAGCTTTGGCGCTGCGGCTGATATTTTAGGAATGAGTGTTTTTATGCTATTCACAGCTATCTTAGGCATCGGATTGCTACCCCTTCTGGAGTCATCTTTTGGCATCTTGACAGATTCGACTCTTATGGAATATCTAGATCCAGAAAACGAACTGATCCGCCGCCTCACTATCGAAGCTCCAGGTACCTATCAGCACTCTGTCATCGTTGGCAATCTGGCTGAGGCTGCTGCACAAGCTATCAATGCCAATGGCTTGTTCTGTCGTGTCGCTGCTCTATACCATGATATTGGCAAGGTTGTTACGCCTCAGTATTTTATTGAAAATCAAATGAGTGGCATAGATATGCACCAGCTGCTCATCCCTTATGAGTCTGCTCAATCGATCCTTGCCCATGTGAGTGAGGGGGTAGCTCTTGCTCGCAAGGCAAATATTCCCGAGCAAATCATCGATATTATCAAGGAACATCATGGAACGACATTGACCTGGTACTTTTACTATAAGCAGCTAGAAAGTGTCGGAGGGGATAAGAGCAAGGTAAATGAAGCAGAATTTCGTTATGCTGGGCCTAAGCCGCATAGCAAGGAGGCCGGCATTATTATGATTGCCGACTCCCTGGAGGCAGCAGCGCGCTCCCTTGAGGAGGTTAACGAAGAGCTAGTGGAAGGTCTTGCCAATCGTTTGGTCAAAAGCAAGGCAGAAGATGGACAATTCGATGAATGCCTGCTTACTTTAGAAGAACTTGCAACGGTTAAACAGGTAATTGTACACGCCCTTGTCAAAATATTTTTATCCTCCAGCCACGCTCGCATTAAATATCCTAGCAAAGAAGCGGAGTAAAGATGGTGGAGGTATTTCATACGGCGTTGATTACAGGAGCGTCAGGTGGCTTGGGCATGGCCTTAGCGCAGCGGCTGGCCAAAGAAAAGATCGCTCTTTTGCTGACGGGGCGCAATGAGCAAAAGCTTGCAGAAGTGGTGGCCAGTGTAAAAAACAAAGTGGCAGTAGAAAGTCTTACAGCTGACCTAGCGACAGATGTTGGTAGCAAATGCCTATGCAATTTTATTCGGCACCATGCCCCCAATTTGGTGATCAACAATGCTGGCTACGGTCTATATGGTGCAGCTCTTAGCTACAGGGGAGAAGAGCAGCGGGATCTTTTGCGCGTCAACGGAGAGGCTGTGTTAGAGCTTACCCTCGCTGCCGCACGCGCTATGATCTCTAAAGGGCAGCGGGGCACTATTGTTAACATCTCGTCGGCTGCTGGCTCGCTTCCTTTTCCCTCCTTTGCTGTCTATGCTGCCAGTAAAGCATTTGTCAACAGCCTCTCTTCCTCTCTTGATTGCGAATTATCTCCTTATGGTGTGCGTGTTCTTGTCTCATCGCCTGGCATGATCGATACCCCCTTTCGCTGGCGTTCTGGCGCTTCAAAGAGCTCCCTTCTCTTTTCTTTTGCCTCATTGACGCCTACCTATGTAGCTGAGTTGATATGGCGTCAAGTGAGTAAAGGCCAGCAGCAAGCGATCCTCGATTGGCGCTATAGGTTCCTTTGCTCAATTGCTCGGCTGCTGCCGCGTTGCCTTGTCGCTGCTTGGCTGCAGCGCACCATCCAGCAGCGTATAGATCCTCGCCCTTTACTCCTCGATTAGGTAATATTTTTATGGTTTTATTTTCCTCTTTTTCTCTTTCAGAACCCATTTTAAATGCTTTAAAGCGCATGAATTATAACGAAGCTACGCCGGTGCAGGCTGAAGCAATCCCGCTGATTCTACAAGGCTGTGACCTCATAGCCTTAGCTCAGACAGGTTCAGGAAAGACTGCTGCCTGTGCTATCCCTCTTTGTGACATTATCGACACAGGTTCTTCTCTTCCACAAGTTCTCGTGGTTGTGCCAACGCGCGAGCTTGCTTTACAATATGCTACTGAAGCACAAGAAATCGGTAGGAATAAAGGGGTAAAAGCTTTTGCCCTTTTTGGCGGAGAGGACTATTCCATGCAAACGAGCAAGCTGCGCGATGGCGTGCACTTCTTAGTAGCTACACCAGGTCGGCTTATCGATTTTATCTACTCGCGTAGCATTGACCTTACAAAGGTTGTCAGCCTCGTCCTCGATGAAGCTGACGAAATGCTCAGTATGGGCTTCTATGAGGATCTAGAGTTTATCATCCACTGTCTGGTGCAAAAGCCTCAGAAGCTGCTATTTTCTGCTACCATGCCGCCACAAATACGCACCATTGCTAAAAAACATATGAAGGATCCTGTAGAAATCTCCTTGGTATCGCATCAGGTAAGCCCAGAAGAAATTGACCATCACTTTGTCTGGTGTCATCAGCGCAATAAGGTAGCGGATCTTATCAAGGTAATGAAGCAACTAGAGCCTAAGCAAGCGCTTATCTTTTGTCGCTCGAGAGACGAGTGCGAAGCTGTCTGTTGTGCCTTAAAAAAGCAGTTTTCAGGGGTAGATTATTTACATGCGGGGCAGAGCCAAGATGTGCGAACTATTGTCACGAGCAAGTTTCGCGCGGGGAAAGTGCGCTTTTTGGTAGCTACAGACGTCGCCTCGCGCGGTCTGGATTTCTCCGGCGTTACCCACGTTTTCATCTTTCATCTCGCCAGCGATCCAGACCTGTATCTGCATCGTTCAGGGCGTACAGGCCGCTATGGTCAGAAGGGTATAGTAGTAACGCTAGTGACTGATCGCGAGCTCTCCTCGCTGCAACTCATTCTAAAAAAAATTGGACGCCACGCTCAATGGTTAGGCCCCGAGCCTGCGGCCCTAAAGAAATGTGCAACAACAAATTACACAACTGGGCAGCGCGAAAGCTCTCGCGGTCGGGTGACCAAAATCGACCCGACGTTGTAGCGGAATGTGGGTGATAGGCAGCTTTATAGGTTTGGCGGCACTGCTGTCCGGATGCGCCGCTCTCCACCTTATGCCTGGAAAAGAGTATCGCGCTTTCTACACACACCTTGCAAGCAATCCAGAGGCTATTGGTTGCCCTATGACAATTTCTCCTCGTTTTTTAGTGCTCTTAGTCTCTGCACGTCATTTGAATTATAGCGATGCCACCACTTTTATTAGCACCATTGCCTGTCACCCAGATGGCAGTACAAGGGGCGACGTGGGCCATGCATGGATCTATCTGGAAGGGGAGTATGGGGGCGAGAGAATCGCCATTGAAGGGGGTCATTGCGGTGAACTTGGCGTGAGAGAGCCACGCTATTGTGATGCTATCATGCGAGCAGAAGAGCTTCGAGAAGCTAATCCTGTTTGTCATCTATGGGATAGCTTATCTGATGGTTTTTTTCAGCACAGCGATGGAGGGCACTGCGCCTCATTTGCCGCCAAAGTGGATCTTACTGCCGAGCAATTTTCCTCTATTTTAAAGTTCATAAAAGAATATTCCTTCAGCTCATACTCGTTGACAGGGCAGCAGTGTAGCTCGTTTGTTGCTCAGATCGCTGCGATTGCTGGCCTATATGTAGACGCTGCTATTGAGATCTCCATTCCTTCAGACATCTATTTTCGGGGAGAAAATATTCACCTGTGGAGTGACCCCGCATATCAATCGATTGTATTCTCCTCTCCCGATTGTTTGGAGAAGGCTCTTATATTGGCTACAAGGCAAGGGAAGGCCCAAAATGCCTTGGAATGGTATAAAAACAAAGGGAAAAGGGCGATAGCCTCTAGAGGGAGTTGCAAAATTCCAATTTTGGGGCATGGTTCAGGAATTCAACAGATTATTCCACCTATCAAAACAATCGATGGAAAGCTAACTCAGCGCATCGACGATTTTACTCTTACTGTATATCCATTTGTCGATGGACAAAACGGGTTTTGCTATGATCTAACGGATGATCAATGGGTTGCTTTAGGCAAAGTAATGAGACAAGTTCATGAATTTGATGTGCCGCCGTCAATCAAAGATCGGATTAGAAAAGAAATCTATTCGTCCAAATGGCGTGAAGCCGTTCGATTTCTTGATGCTCATATTGATGAGAGCTTAACTGCTGATGAAACGGCTTTGAAGCTGCAGGCATTTATGCAGGAGCATAGGGCGGTAATCCGTCGCCTGGTAGATCAGGCTGAATCTTTAGCCAAAAGATCCAGAAACAATCGTCCGAATTCGTACTGTGCCATTCAGATATTCATGGCGGCAACGTGCTGATAGATGGAAATGGCACTATTTACATAGTGGATTGGGACGAACCTATCATGGCTCCCAAGGAGCGCGATCTCATGTTTATTGGCGGAGGAGTCGCTAATGTCTGGAATAATCTGCGCGAGGAAGATTTTTTTTATAAGGGCTACGGCAAGACAAAAATCAATATGGCAATGCTAGCCTATTACCGGCATGAGCGAATCGTGGAAGATATTGCAGAGTACGGACAAGCGCTGCTTTTGACACCGGCCGGAGGCGAGGACAGGCCGGAAATGTACAAACAGTTTATGGACATGTTCGAACCGAATGGCGTGGTAGACATAGCATTCAAAACGGATGAGGGATTGGCTCTATATGGATGATCTCGCTGATTTATATCGTCACAAACTCAATCTTCCGAATGCTGTCTTTACATACATCGATCATGAAGATGCAATGGTGGCTGCAGTATTTAAAATTTCGCAACTGGGAAGCCCTGATCTAATTTTAAAAGTCTGCTCTCGAAAAAGAGACTTTTTAAGAGAGTCTTATTTTTTAAGCCGTTTTGCCGGCAAGATTCCTGTGCCGAAGATCATCCAACTTATAGAACCAGAAGTTGAACTGGATGCAGCTATTTTGATGGAATGTGTGCAGGGAGATCTTCTTAAATCGGAAACCATCACTAGAGCTCTGGCATGGGAAATTGGCTCCCTTCTAGCCCGCATCCATCTCGAGCATGCTAAAGGCTATGGGGACCTGACAGATCCATCCCATTTGAACGACGATCCTCGCATCCCTTTTACGATGAAATTCGAAGAAGGACTCGAAGAATGCAAAGGCCATCTGCCTGAGAGCATGCTTGAAATATGCAGACGCCATTTCGATAAAGATATCGATCTTCTTTTGTCCGCCGACGGTCCTTGCGTTATACATCGCGATTTTCGCCCGGGCAACCTCATCGCTTCTAATGGAAAGGTGCGAGGAATCATCGACTGGTCTTCCGGAAGAGGAGCGTTTGCAGAAGATGATTTTTGTCCGTTGGAATTCGGAGAATGGCCTAAAAGCTGTAAAAGCTCCTTCTTAGAAGGATACGCCTCCATCAGAAAGGTTCCTGATTACAAGCCGATGATGCCTCTTTTGCGCTTAAGCAGAGCGATTGCAGCAGTCGGTTTCACTGTCAAAAGAGGAACTTGGGAATCCAGAAACTCAA
>Ga0206859_1005_pt1 | contig 58577 bp, 41 predicted proteins | sample Alteio_BWOrgCont_47_FD_152882 | JGI IMG/M metagenome (GOLD analysis project Ga0206859, IMG submission 152882) | Enriched cells from forest soil in Barre Woods Harvard Forest LTER site, Petersham, Massachusetts, United States -... | ecosystem: Environmental > Terrestrial > Soil > Temperate forest >... | reverse complement strand
TAAAAGGGTGGCGGCGCTTATAAAAAACACAGCGGGCGGCGTGCCAGATTTGGCAGCGCCGCCCGTCGCTGAAGAGGAACCGCACAAAAAGCGCGGTGGCGAAAATAGTTTAGGTTTTGGGCTCAGCAGTCGTTGTGGGAGCAGTAGCAGCGGGCTCCGCCGCAGGAGTTTCACCCTTGGCGGTTTTCTTGCCGCCCTTGGCTTTGCCCTTGCCGGCACCTTTGCCGCGTTTCGACTTCTTATAACCTTCGTCGTTGGCGGGGACCAACTCAATCAAGGCCATGGGTGCCGCGTCGGTGCCACGGTTGACGAGCTTGTAAATACGGGTGTAACCACCGGCACGGTTCAGGAACTCCGATGCGCGTTCATCAAACAGTGTCTGCAAAGCCCCGGGATTGCGCAGGCGTGCAGCGGCGAGACGGCGGAAGTGCAGTTTGCTGGCGCCATCCTCCGTTTGCGCGGCCTTCTTGGCCAGCGTGATGAGCTGTTCTGCGAATGGGCGCAACGCCTTGGCGCGGGCCAGGGTCGTTTCAATGCGGCGGTGGCTGAACAAGGCGGAGGCCGTCGCGACCATAATGGCGCTACGGTGCTCTCGTTTAACGCCGAGAAGGTGACGGTGTTTCTGGTGGCGCATGGCGCGGAAGGTTAAGGGGCTTTAGACAACTTCAGCGGGTTTCTCCAGCATGCGTTCATCGAACTTCATGCCGAGCGACAGACCGAGTTGTTCCAGCTTCTGTTTAATTTCGTTGAGGGACTTCTTGCCGAAGTTGCGATACTTGAGCATTTCCTGCTCCGTCTTCATCGCCAGTTCACCGACCGTGGTGATGTTGGCGTTGTTGAGGCAGTTGGCCGCGCGCACCGACAATTCGATTTCATTCACGCTCATGTTGAGCAGCTTGCGCAGGCGATTCTGTTCCTCAGAGACTTCCTTGCCTTCGGTCGCAAATTCGATCTGCTCCGACGACACGGCGTCGAACACGTCAAGATGGTGCTTGATGATGGCGGCGGATTCCTTCAGCGCCTCATCCGGCGTAATGCGGCCGTCGGTGGTGACTTCGAGGATAAGTTTGTCATAGTCGGTCATCTGGCCAACGCGCGTCTGCTCGACCGAGTATTTGACCAGGCGCACTGGGCTAAAGAGGGAGTCCACGGCGATAACGCCAATGGGTTGGTCGTCCACTTTGTTCTCGTCGGCGGGGCAGTAGCCACGGCCAACTTTGATTTCGATCTCAGCTTGGAAGCGGCGCTTGCGATCCAACGTGCAAATAACCTGCTTCGGGTTGACGATGGTGATGTTGCTATCGGCCTGGATGTCGGCGGCAGTCACGACGCCTTCTTTATCGGCATTGATGGCCAGGCGCACCGGCTCGCGCTTCGTGGACTTGATGAGCACCTGTTTGAGGTTGAGCACGATATCCGTTACGTCTTCAACGACGCCGTCAATGCTCTGAAATTCATGCTTTACGCCGTCAATGCGGATGGAGCTGATGGCTGCGCCCTCGATGGAGCTGAGCAGCACACGGCGCAGGGTATTGCCAATGGTGTGGCCATAGCCGGTTTCAAAAGGCTCGGCGACGAACATCGCGTAGGTGTCGGTGGCCGAGTCCTCGACTTTGGTGAGGCGTTTCGGCAATTCGAATTTTCCGAGGCGTTTAGGCATGGTGGTGCGGGAGTTGAATTTGAAAAATGAAAAAATTAGCGGCTGTAGAATTCGACGATTAGCTGGGTGTTGATGCCCGGCTCGAGCTCTTCCTTAACCGGCAGACGGCTGACGACACCGCGCAAAGCATCAGCTTGCAGGGTCAGCCATGCGGGCGGAGTACGGAATGAATTCGTTTCCAATCCACGGGTGGCGAGCTGGCGGGAGGACGGACGCTCGCGCATTTCAATCACGTCACCGGGCTTGCAGAGATAGCTGGAAATGTCCACTTTGTGGCCGTTAACGTTCACGTGGCCGTGGTTGACAAGCTGGCGTGAAGCGCGGCGGGACTTGGTGAAGCCGAGCAAATACACGATATTGTCGAGGCGCGATTCGAGCAGTTGGAGGAACTGGTCACCCGTGACGCCGCGCATGGCCTTCGCACGTTCGAAGAGAAGGCGGAACTGGCGCTCATTCAAGCCATACATGAAACGCAGCTTCTGTTTTTCATTCAGGCCGGCGGAATACTCCGACACTTTGCGGCGCAGGCGCGGGCCGTGCATCCCGGGAGGATGCGGTTTACGCTCGAAAGCTTTCGACGGCGGAAAAATCGCCTGGCTGAAGCGGCGATTGATTTTTTGCGCGGGTCCGGTATAGCGGGACATGGAAGTAAATTTCTAGTGGGTTAGACGCGGCGGCGTTTGGGAGGACGGCAGCCGTTATGCGGCACAGGCGTTACGTCGGTGATCGAACCAACCGTCAGGCCCAGTGTTTGCAGGGCGCGGATGGCGGAGTCGCGCCCGAGGCCGGGCCCACGAACTTTGACGATGATATCCTTAAGGCCGTGGGCCATCGCAGCGCGGCCAGCTTCCTGGGTCACCACTTGCGCGGCGTAGGCCGTGGACTTGCGCGAACCGCGGAAATTACATTTACCCGAGCTGGACCATGAAATGACGTTGCCCTGCAAGTCGGAGAAAGTGACCTTCGTGTTATTGAAAGTGGCCAGGATGTGGCAAATACCATGAGTGATATTCTTGCTGCCTTTGGCGCGGCGAACCTTGGCGGCTCCGAGATCATCAGCCAGAGGATCTTTGGCGGCGGCTTTGTCGCCTTCCGGAGCTTTTTCGCCATCAGCAGGCTTGGTCGTATCAGCAGGCGCAGCATCGGCTTTCGCTTCGGCGGCGGGCGCACCGGGTTTTGCGGCAGCGTCCTTGGCTTTGGGCGAAGCTGCAGCATCCTTGGCCTTGGGGGCCTTGGGTTTCTTTTCCGCGGCGGGCTTGGCTTCGCCAGCGGCGGGAATAATCGGTTCCTTCTCTTCGCTCATAAAACTTTACTCGGCTTTCTTGATGACACCGACGGTTTTGCGCGCGCCCTTGCGGGTGCGGGCGTTGGTGCGGGTGCGCTGGCCGCGCACCGGTAGACGGTGGATGTGACGGATGCCCCGGTAGCACTTAATGCTCGTGAGGCGTTTTAAATTGGAAGTAATTTCGCGGCGCAGATCGCCTTCGACTTTCCAGCCGCGTTCGCCGATGAACTGCACAATGCGGTTGATTTGTTCCTCGGTCAGCTCTTGCGAGCGCAGCGCCGGATCAATGCCCAGCGTGCTGATGATGAGGTCCGCACGTGTCGGACCAACGCCATAAATATAGCGTAAAGCGTAGGAAACCCGCTTGTTGTTCGGGATGTCGATGCCGAGGAGACGAGGCATGGTAAATAGGAGGCCCACCATCACGTGCCGAGGGGCGCGGTCAGGGGAAAAGGGTCTACAATAATGATTTGATGAGGGTTGGAAAGGAAAATCTTGACTATATCTGTCATCGCCCGGGCATTAGGTCTGCGAGGGAGCCACCGGCGCCTTGGGCGCGACTTGTTTGGGGCGGGCAATCGTCAGGATTTCCGGCCCTTGGGCGGTGATGTGCACGGTGTGTTCGAAGTGGGCACTAGGGCGGCGGTCGCGGGTGATGGCCGTCCAGTGGTCATCCCCATACTCAATGTCCGGGCCGCCGAGATTCACCATCGGCTCAATGGCGATACACATACCGGGCCGAAGTTTTTCGAGGGTATTAGGTTTGCCAAAATTGGGCACTTGCGGCGGCTCATGCATGGTGCGTCCGACACCGTGGCCCACAAATTCGCGCACTACACTCATCCCTCGTCCTTCGACAAGCGACTGGATGGCATGGGCAATGTCACCGACCCGGTGACCAAGGCGCGCTTCGGCTATCCCGGCTCGCAAAGCTTCCTGCGTGGTATCGAGCAGCCGTTGTGTCTCTGGCGCGATAGGGCCCAAGGCGACGGTTCGGGCCGTATCCCCAATCCAGCCATGGTAACGAACCGCAATATCCACGGAAATAATGTCTCCGGGCCGTAGCACGCGGCGCATGGAACCAATGCCATGCACCACTTCTTCGTTCACGGACAAGCAGGAGTAGGCCGGGAAGCGGCGCGAGCCGACTTTGTAATTATAACACGCGCTTTCTGCCCCAAGTTCAGACAGGAAGCGTTTGGCCGCGTGATCGAGATCATAGGTCGTCACCCCTGGCGCCACGAGCGCGCAAACCCGATCGAGGACTTCGGCGGCGACCTGGCAGGCCTCCCGAATTGAGCGAATTTCCATTTCGGAGCGCAAGGCAATCATGACAGCTCCTTAGTGGGGAAGGTTGGCGGAATTGAAGGCCCAGGCGGCAATGCCCAGCACCAGCAAAATGACGAGAGGAATCCACAGCGGGCGCAGGTTTTTAATTTCCTGCTGGTCGAGGGTCTGCGTCGCGCGGGTGGCGTTGCTCTTGGCGCGGCCTTTGCGCAGGAACCCGTCATAATGGCGTTGTAAAAGGAACGTTTCAACCTGGCGCATCGTATCGAGCAGTACACCGACCATGATGAGCGTGCTGGTGCCGCCAAAGAACTGCGCGATAACCCAGTCCACATGCTTGTATTCGGCGAGGATGCTCGGCAATACCGCGATGACAGTCAGGAAAATCGCTCCCGCAAAAGTCAACCGGGTCATGGTGAAGTCGAGAAACTTCGCCGTCGGTTCACCGGGCGGCACGCCAGGTATGTAACCGCCATATTTCTTCAGGTCGTCGGCCACTTGGATGGGCTTAAACATCAGGGCGACCCAGAAGAAGCTGAACACAAAAATCAAAAAGGCATAAATCATGTAATAAACCGTTGTGCCAGGTGTCAGCGTGTCGGCCAAACCTTGGAAGATGCTGATGCCAAACAACAAGTTCAGGTATTTGAAGATCTGTTGCGGAAACATCAGGATGGCACTCGCAAAGATGATTGGCATGACGCCAGAATAATTGATTTTCAGCGGCAGGAAGTTGCTCTGGCTTTGAAAAACGCGGCGGCCCACTACACGCTTCGCATAGTGCACGGGAATTTTCCGTTGGCCTTGCGTTAACATCACAATCCCCGCCACCACCACAACCAACAGGCCAATCATCAGGATGACCTGGCTGCTGTTGAGGCCTGCTTCTTCCGAACCGATGGTCGGATGCAGTTCTGCCCAGACCCGGCCCATCGCCGTCGGCAGATTAGACAAGATGTTTACAGTAATTAACAGTGAAGTGCCATTGCCGATGCCGAACTGGGTGATTTGCTCGCCAATCCACATGAGCAGCATCGCACCGGACGTCATTAGAATGGTCCCGCAGAACATGAACCAGGGCTTGGATACCAGAATAACCGGATGCGACGCGTCAAAGTGGGCGTCCTTAAAAATCCCTTCCGGGTGATAGGCGAAAACGTAGAGCATCATCATCGCCTGGATGCCGGCGATGCCGATGGTCGCGTAACGGGTGTATTGCGAAATCTTCTGCCGGCCAACGTCGCCTTCTTGCGCCAGGCGGGCCATGTGCGGTTCAACGGCCGCAAATAACTGCATGAAAATGGACGCGTTGATGTAGGGCATGATGCCCAAGGCCAGAATCGAACCGCTGCGCAACGCGCCACCAGTGAAAATGTTGATCATCCCCAGCATCCCGCCTTGACCAGTGTGGCGAGTCACGTAGTCGTAGTAATCCTCGAGCGGCTTCGGATCAATGCCGGGCAGTGGAATATGGGTGCCTAGGCGTGCGACAAAAATCAGGCCGAGGGTCAGCAGGATGCGATCCCGCAGCTCGCGAATTTTGAAGCAATTAATAAAGGCCGCAATCATGGGGCAAAAAACGTCCGGCGTCGGAAATGATGGTTACTTGGCGGCCACCGGGGCCGGGGCGGCAGGCGGTGCGAGCTCGATAGCCTTGCCACCGGCCTTTTCAATCTTCTCTTTGGCCGAGTCGGAGAACTTATGTGCCTTTACGGTCAAGGCACGGTCGAGCACGCCAGTGCCGAGGACTTTCAACGGCAGGTCGTTCTTGCGGATGAGTCCCGCAGCCACCAGCGCAGCGGCGTCAACTTCCTTGCCCGTGATTTTGCCCAAATCGCCGACATTAATCAGCGCGTATTCCAAGCGGAACTTAAAATTGGAAAAGCCGCGGTGCGGGAGCTTGCGATACAACGGCATCTGGCCGCCTTCATAGCCGGGGCGCACGCCGCCGCCGGAACGCGCCTTCATGCCCTTGTTGCCGCGCCCGCAGGTGTGACCATGGCCGGAGCCGACGCCGCAACCGACGCGTCGGCGCCGATGGGTCGAACCCGGGGTATTCGTAAGAGTGTGCAGTTTCATGGAAAAACTTTAGTTGGTGTTCCGTGCGCGAACTTCGTGAATCTGATTCGCGGAGCGGAGCTTGTAGAGACCATCGAGCGTGGCATTAACCATCGCCATCGGGTTGTTGGAGCCGAGAGACTTCGTCAGCACGTCTTTAACGCCGACTGCTTCCAACACCGCCCGCACACCGCCGCCGGCGATGACACCCGTGCCGGGGCTGGCTGGACGCAGCATGACTTTACCGCCATCAGACATGCCAATGACTTCATGCGGAATGGTCGGGCCACGCAGTTGTACCAGGCGCAAGCGTCGATGGGCGCGCTCAGTGCCTTTTTTAATGGCATCCGGCACTTCCTTGGCTTTGCCGAAGCCCAAGCCGATACGACCCTTGCCATCACCCGCCACCACGAGAGCAGAAAAGCTGAAACGTCGGCCACCCTTCACGACTTTGGCGCAACGATTGATGTCGACCACTTTGTCAATGTATTCGGAAGCAGGCTCGGCTTCGCGCGGACCACGGTCACGACGACGACGATCGCCGCCTCCACCCTGGCCACCACCACCATGTCCGCCGCCGTGACCACCACGACGCGGGCAGCGATCGCTGCGCTCAGCGCGCGCCGCAGCAGGGGCTGCGGCTACAGGTGTTTCAACCGGCGGAGTGGGCTGGGCGGGAATCTCGGGATTGTCGGTGCTCATGTGCGGTGCAAAGGGTTAAAATTTCAAGCCACCCGCGCGGGCGGCATCAGCAAAGGCTTTCACGCAGCCATGGTAGCGACGGCCACCACGATCAAAAACAACCGCGGCCACTCCGGCCTTTTGCGCAATGGCGGCCAGGCGTTCGCCCATGACTTTCGCGCCGGCCAGATTCGGTTTGATCTTCTGGTCACGCAGATCCTTGGCTTGCGACGATGTGGCAGCCACAGTGCGGCCCGCGCGATCGTCAATCACTTGCGCGTGGATGTGCAGTTGGGAAAAACGCACGGACAGACGCGGGCGGTCAGCCACTCCGGCGACTTTTCCGCGAATACGCAGACGGCGGCGCAAGGCCAACTCTTTGGAATGCTTAAGTTTCATCGGATAAAAAGTAAGTGCAGGCGGTTACGCCGTCTTCTTGCCTTCCTTGCGGCGGACGTATTGGCCGGTGATGCGCACGCCCTTGCCCTTGTAAGGCTCCACCGGGTAAAAATGGCGGATGTCCGCGGCCACTTGGCCGACGAGTGCCTTGTCGGGTCCTTCGACCTTGATGATTGGATTCTTCTGCGCATTTTCACCCACAGTAATTTTGATGCCAGCGGGAATCGGATAATTGATGGGGTGCGAATAGCCCAGGGCCAAGTCGAGCACCGTGCCTTTGAGTGCAGCCTTAAAGCCTACGCCCTGAATTTCCAAATCCTTGCTGTAGCCGTTGACCACGCCGAAGACCATGTTGTTGATCACCGCGCGCGCCGTGCCGTGATTGGCATGAGCAACACGGCTTTCTGCGCGTGGCTTGACGTGCACATTCTTGGCATCGGAAGTGATGGCCACGGACGAATCAAAGGCCTTTTGGACTTTGCCTTTGGGGCCTTCGATGAGGACAGTATTACCTTGCACGGACACTTTGACTTTGTCCGGGATGATGACGGGAAGTTTGCCGATGCGGCTCATGACTTGAAATTCGTTAAGGGTTGCAGAAAGGTATTACCAAACCTTGCAGAGAAGTTCGCCGCCGACCTTTTGTTTGCGGGCTTCGGCGTCTTTCAACAGGCCCTTGGACGTGGTCAGGATGGCCACACCGAGGCCGCCGAGCACGCGCGGGATTTCCTGGTGTCCGTAATAAAGACGGCGACCAGGGCGGCTATGGCGCTGAAGACCAGTGATGGCCGGTGCGCCATCCACGTATTTCAACGTGACGACGAGCTCGCGCAGACCGGCATCGGTCGTCTTCTCTTCGAAGTTGGCAATATAGCCTTCTTCCTTGAGGATGCGGGCGACTTCGGACCGCAGGCGCGACCATTGCGTCGGGCAGGTGTCCTTCTGCGCATGCAGGGCATTGCGCAGGGTCGTGAGAAAATCACCGAGGGGATCGTGGCTGGACATGGCGCGAAAATTTCAGGGTTACCAGGACGACTTGATGACGCCGGGGATTTTGCCGTTGAGCGCGAGCTCGCGGAAGGTGAGACGGGAAACGCCGTAGCGGCGGATGAACGCGCGGGCGCGGCCGGTGACACTGCAGCGGTTGCGCAGGCGCACAGGCGCGGAATTGCGGGGCAATTCCGTCAGCGCGCGTTGAGCCTTGTAGAATTCCTCATCCGTCGTCTTCGAGCTGGCGAGGATGGCTTTCAGTTCGGCGCGCTTGGCCGCGTATTTTTGCACGAGGCGCTGGCGCTTCAGGTTGCGTTCGATGGAAGAAGTCTTGGCCATGGAGGGAAGAATGAGTGGTGAAAAATTACGCAGTCACCGGGACGGGAGCTGGTGTGGCGACGGGAGCGTCCTCGGGCTTCTTGACCACGGGATCGCGGACAACGACAGCGCGGAAAGGCATGCCGAGCAGACGCAGCAAATCGCGGCCTTCGTCATCGGTGTGTGCAGTCGTCACAATGGTAATGTCCATGCCGATGTTCTTGCGGCCCGGATCCACGGTGATTTCCGGAAAAATGGTGTGGTCCGCGATACCGAGGTTGTAGTTGCCGCGACCGTCAAATTTGCGAGACACCCCGCGAAAGTCACGAATGTTCGGCAGGGTCACGGCCACGAGGCGCAACAGAAAGTCCCACATATTAGGTCCGCGCAACGTCACCATCACGGCGGAGGGCATGTTTTCGCGCACCTTGAAGTTAGCCACTGAAGTTTTGGCGCGGGTGATGACCGGTTTCTGGCCGGCGATGATCGTGATGTCTTTCACGACTTCCAGCACCCAGTTTTTGTCGGCCTCGGAGTTGATGCGTGAATTGATCACGATTTTGTTCACGACCGGCACTTGGTGCGGGTTCTTATAACCGCGCAGCTTTTGCAGTTCGGGCACAACTTGCTCGAGATAAAATTTTTTGTGGGTTGGGACGGTCATGGCAAAAATCTCCTATTAAGCTTTGGCTTTGGCCGGGGCGGCATGCTTCGCCTGGCGGGCATCGAAGCGGCTGGCCAGCATTACGTTTGAGCGGTGAATCGCGGCTTCGCGTTCAATGATGCCGCCCTTTTCCTTCTCCGAGCGTGCCTTGGTGTGCCGCTTGATCATGGCCACGCCTTCAACAATCACACGATTGTCTTCACGCAAAATTTGCAGGACTTTGCCGCGCTTGCCCTTGTGGGCACCGGCAATAACGACCGCGGCGTCGCCGCGCTTGATCAGGTGTGGCATGGTTAGAGCACCTCCGGAGCGAGGGAAATGATTTTCATGAAATTCTTGGCGCGCAATTCGCGAGCAACGGGCCCAAAGATGCGGGTGCCGCGAGGATTGCCGGTTGTGTCGAGGATCACGCAGGCATTGGTGTCAAAACGCAGGTAGCTGCCGTCGGCGCGGTGAATGGGCTGCTTGGTGCGCACGATGACGGCTTGGGCCACAGTGCCTTTTTTCACTTGGGCGTCCGGCGTGCTGTCCTTGATGGCGACAACGATGATGTCGCCCACATGCGCAAAACGGGTCGGCTGCCCAAGGCGGCGGATCATCATGACGTGCTTGGCGCCGGTATTGTCGGCGACTTCGAGTCGGGATTGCATTTGGACCATGGTGATGTGCCTCCGGGCGGAGAAAAAGGGTGGAAAAGTTGGAGAAAGAACGAGGTTTACGCAGCGGTCGGAGCAGCCTCGACAATGCGGATAACGCGCCAGCGTTTCGTTTTGCTGATGGGGCGGGTTTCCATGAGTTCGACTTTGTCGCCCAGTTTGCAGGCGTTCGCTTCATCGTGGGCATGCAACACCGTCTTCCGCTTGATTTCCTTTTGGTAGATCGGGTGCGGAATTTTGTAGAAATACGTCACCTTGATCGTCTTGTCGCCGGAGCGGCTCGTGACGATGCCAGTGATGTGCTTGCGGCTACTGCGCTCGGACTGGAGGGTTTCGGACATGGGAAAAGTGGGAAAGGGGAGTTATTTCGCGGCCAGAGCGAGAGCCTGCTGGCGCTTGAGGGTTTCCAAGCGCGCAATGTCCCGGCGAATCTGGCGGAAGCGCGCCGGGTTTTCCACCTGGCCGCTGGATTTTTTCAGGTGCAACCCTGCCAGCTCGTCACGTTGTTCGTGGAGTTTGCGGTCCAGCTCGACGCCGGCCAATTCGCGCATTTCTTTGGAAATCATGGTAAAGGGGAAGGAAAGAATTTAGAAGCGATCAAGCGCTTCGCGGCTGATGAAGCGGCAGCGGAAGCCGAGCTTGGCGTCGGCTAGAGCCAGCGCTTCACGCGCAGACGAGGTGTTCACACCGCCGATTTCAAAGAGAATCGCGCCGGGTTTAATCACGGCCACGTAGAATTCCACGCCGCCTTTGCCGCGACCCATGCGTGTTTCCGCGGGCTTCTTCGTGACCGGCTTATGCGGGAATACGCGCATCCATACTTTGCCGCGCCGGTTAAGATGACGGGTGATGGCCACACGTGCAGCTTCCAACTCGGTGGCATAAAGCGCCCCGCGATCAAGCGATTGAATGCCATAGTCACCGAAGGCAAGCGTGTTGCCACGCTTGGCGATGCCGCGAATGCGGCCTTTCTGCACCTTGCGGTATTTTTGGGCGGCGGGTTGGATGTTGGCCATGACGGAAAAAGTTGGGAGGTGGTGGCGAAAAAATTACAGGCCTTCGTCGTCTTTGCGGCAGATCCACACCTTGATGCCGATTTTGCCGGCGACGGTGTTGGCTTCCACAAAGCCGTAGTCAATGTTGGCGCGCAGCGTATGCAGCGGCACGCGGCCCTGGCGGACGAGCTCAACGCGCGCGATTTCTGCGCCACCGAGACGGCCAGCACAACGGATACGAATGCCTTCGGCTCCGAGTGCCAGTGCGCTTTGGACGGCCTTCTTCATTGCACGGCGGAAAGAAATGCGACGTTCAAGCTGAAGGGCAATCTGCTCAGCCACAATGTAAGCCACGACGTCGGGCTTCTTGACTTCGTGAATGTCCAACAGCACATCTTTGCCCGTCAACTTGGCCAGGTCGGCTTTGATTTGTTCGAGCTGGCGACCTTTCTGGCCGATGACCATGCCGGGGCGGGCGGTGAAAATCTTGACGCGGACACGGTTGCTCGCGCGCTCGATGAAAATACGCGGCACCGAGGCGTAGCGCAGCTTGCTCATCAGGTGTTCGCGGATGCGATAGTCCTCGTGGACGAGCAACGGCAGTTCCTTCTTGCTGGCATACCAGCGGGACTCCCAGTTGCGACGAACGGAGAGACGGAAGCCAATCGGATTGGTTTTTTGACCCATGGGAGTTAGTAAGAAAAAGCCGGTTATTCCGCAGCAGCCGCCGCGGGTTTGGCATTATCCGAGAGGATAATGCGGATATGAGTGGTATGCTTGTGAATCGGATGGCCGCTGCCGCGGGAAGCTGGGCGCATGCGCTTGATGACCGAGCCCTGCTCCGCAAAAGCGCATTTCACGACGAGATTGCTGGAGGAAAGGCGGTGGTTGTTCTCCGCATTGGCTACGGCGCTGGCTAGCGTCTTGCGTACGAGGCGGGCCGTTTTGCGCGGAATAAAGCGCAGCAGGTCGAGCGCCTCGATCGCCGGACGGCCTTGAATCACGCGCGTGACCTCGCGCATTTTTTTGGGCGAACAGCGGACGTATTTGGTGAGGGCTTGAACTTCCATGGCCGGTGGGCGTGAGCGGTTAAGGTTAAAAAAGGGTGGTTGAGTTAGAGAATCGAAACACGCACTTCGTCGCCAGGGACGAGGACTACGTCATTGGGCAATTTCCCCATAATCAGCGCGGCAGAACGGTTTTCTTCGGCGGCGACCACAATCAGGCGCACTACTTGGTCGCGATGCTGAACCAGGCAAACCACGCCATTGCGAAAGCCCTGGTAGTAGCCGCTGTTGAGCACCACGACATCAGCATTGCCTTCGACCATGCGTTCGATGCGTGCACGATTCGTTGGTTCAAGGGTCTCCAGCACCCAGCGTGGATGGTCGGTATCAGCAACTGGGCGGTTGGTGCCAGGTGCCAGCATGGGTGCATGCCACTCGGTCGGGGTTTGCGCACGCACCACGTCGCTCGCGGCCAGAACGGCAGCGGCAAACAAACAGGCGGATGTGCGGCAAAAGGACATGATAAAAATAAAAATACTTAGACTTTTTTCTGGGTGTGCGGGTTGTGGCCCTTGAAAATACGTGTCGGCGCAAATTCGCCCAGCTTGTGGCCCACCATGTTTTCCGTGACATACACCGGGATGAACGACCGGCCATTGTGCACGTTGAAGTTCAAGCCAATAAAGTCCGGCGTGATGGTCGAGCGGCGCGACCAAGTCTGGATCGGCTTGCGCGAAGATTCTTTTTGCGCGACGTCAATTTTGTCCTGCAAGGACGGTTCGACGAAGTAACCTTTTTTTACGGAGCGGCCCATGGTGGTGAAAAATTATAGATGAAGATTGGGTGTTTAGGTCTGCTTGACCTTGCGGCCATTGCGGCGCACGAGGATGAAAGCGTTCGACGGCTTGCTCTTGACGCGCGTCGGGAAGCCCTTCGCGAGTTGGCCCCAGGGAGATACGGGGTGCTGCCAGCCACCGCCGCCTTTGCTCTTGCCCTGGCCACCGCCCATGGGATGGTCCACCGGATTCATGGACATACCGCGCTGGCGGGGACGTTTGCCGAGCCAGCGATTGCGGCCGGCCTTGCCCAAACTGCGGTTCTGGTGATCAAGATTACCGACGACACCAATGGTCGCGCGGCAATTGGCGTGCACCAGGCGGGTTTCCCCACTGGGCAGCTTGATCGTCGCTTGGTCGTTTTCGACACCCATCAATTGTGCACCGGCACCCGCACCGCGGGCGATTTGCGCGCCACGACCGGGCAGCATCTCAACATTGTGAATGAAAGTCGCCGGCGGAATCAGGCGCAGCGGGATGGAAAGACCAACCGGATATTCCGTCACGGCCTTGTCCGTCGAAACGAGTTTGTCGCCGACCTTCAGGCCGTTCGGAGCCAAAATATAGCGCTTTTCGCCGTCCGCATACGCCAGGAGGGCGAGACGGGCCGAGCGGTTCGGATCATACTCAAGGGCTTGGACATTCGCCGGAATGTCCTTTTTATCCCGCTTGAAATCGATGATGCGGTAAAGGCGTTTGTGACCACCGCCACGGCGACGCGACGTGATGCGACCGTAGCAATTGCGGCCCTGAGCGCGGTGATTGGACTCGAGCAGGCCGACTTCGGGGTCTTTGCGTGAGAGATCCTCGCGCGTATTCTCGATGAGAAAGCGCTGGCCGGGAGTGAGGGGGCGGCGTTGCTTGAGGGCCATGAGCAGAGTTCGGTTAAAAGTTTAAGAGGAAAAGAAAATTAGATCGTTTCGATCTTCTGGCCCTCAGCGAGGGTGACGATGGCGACCTTGCGGCGGTTCGTCCGGCCTTGATAGCCACCAAACATGCGACCACTCTTGCGCTTGCCGGGGTGGTTCAAAATATTCACCCGCGAGACCTTGGTCTTGTATTTTTCCGCCACGGCGCGACCCACTTCAATGCGGTTGGCGGACAGCGCGACCTCGAACACATACTTGTTCAGGTGGGCGTTCAGTGCCGACGCCTTTTCAGTGATGCGGTAGCCGCGTAATACTTGGAGAGTGTCTTTCATGGAGGGTCGGCGTAAAGGATTTAGGCGTTCGCGCGGGCGAGAATTTTTTGGAAGCCCTGCTCGCTAATCAGCACGCGTTGGAAGCGCACAATGTCCCAAGCGTTGACCGTGGCGGCATCCACCATCTGCACGCGTTCAATGTTACGGGTCGCCATCTCGGCGTTCTTCTCAAAAGTTTCGTCCACCAGCAGAATCTTGCCTTCGGGGTGGATGCGGGTCAGCAACTGAGCAATGACCTTGGTCTTGGGCTTCGCAGAAACAATTTTCTCGATGAGGCTCAGACCGCCTTCAGTGGCCTTGTCAAACAACGCGCGTTGAAAAGCGAGTTGGCGAACCTTCTGATTGATGGTTACCGACCAGTCGCGCGGGCGCGGGCCGAACACGACGGCACCCTTGACCCACAGCGGGCTGCGGCGTGAACCGTGGCGGGCGTTACCGGTTCCCTTTTGGCGCCAAGGCTTTTTACCGGTACCTTTGACTTCGCCGAAATTCTTGGTCTTGGCATTGCCTTGGCGGGCGCTGGCTTGGTAGGCCACGATCGTGTCCTTGAGCGCCTGGATGCCCTTCTTGCCCTCAAATTCCTTCAGGGCGAAATCCTTTTCCTGGGTTTTCGCGCCGTCGGGGCTATAAACTTTGAGTTTCATGGTCGAAATGGTGTTTGGATGATGGCGCGAGCCGAAAGGTTATTTCTTGGCCGGGGCGGCTTTGGCTTTTTTGATGGCCGTGCGAACGACCACAAAGTCACCCGTAGCACCGGGGAAGCTGCCCTTAATGAGGATTAAATTCTTATCCTCCAAGACTTTAACCACAGTAAGATTCTGTGAGGTGCGACGTTCCTGACCCATGTGACCGGGCATCCGCTTGCCTTTAAACACGTGGCCAGGAGTCTGGCGCATGCCGATGGAGCCTACGCGACGGTGCATCATGTGACCGTGGGAGTCCGGCTGACCATCCATATCGTGGCGCTTCATAACGCCTTGGAAACCGCGACCCTTGGAATGGCCGATAACATCCACCAGTACACCCGCTGTGAACCTGTTGACAGTCAACACGTCACCAACTTTAAACTCCGGGGCTGCCGAAGTGCGAAATTCACCAAGATGGGTAACCGGGGCGGCAAGCTTGGCCGGGGCCAAGTGACCGAGCTCAGCCTGGGTCATCCGATGCTCTTTTTGTGTCTGAAACCCAATCTGGACAGCGTTATAGCCATCATTATCAACAGTTTTTATCTGTGTGACCGGGCAGGGTCCGGCTTGGACGACCGTTACGGGAACCAAGCGGTTCTCGCTGTCGTAAACTTGGGTCATGCCCACCTTTTTACCGAGGAGGATAAGTGTCATAGGCTAAGTGGCAGGGGGAAACCTCCGATTTCCAGTTGGTGGAAGGTAGGAGGACGCCGTATTGCATCCGACGAGAGCCGGAGCCTGCGTTAAGCGTGAAAGTTATGTGTGGAGTGGATTTTCGGGTCGGAAAAAGTGTGGATAAAATCGGAGCCGGTCTCCTTCGTCAAGTGTCAAAGGCCGCCCTTAAAGGACGACTCTTGCTACTCAGAAGACTGCTTTCCGACTTCGCCGCCTGACCCGAAGAGGCGACTGGTTGATGATGAGGAACAGGAAAATGAACAGGGAAAGAGTTCGATAAAGGAGAAAAAGTAACCCCGCGTCAAGGACTTTTATGGATTTCTGCATTCCTGCTCCTAAAAGGTCTGGCGGTAGCGCACTTCCGGCAAGTCATGACCGTCGAAATTCCGCATTTTTTCCGCTCCATCACGGACGAAGCCTATCGCCTCATAATATCTTTGTGCCAGACTGTTTGTTTTCAAAACCCAGAGGGTGGCAGTCGAGCAGCCATTTTTGCGCGCCTCGGCGAGCGCCCATTCACCCAGGTGCCGACCGACACCTCGACGCCAGTGTCGAGGTGAAACATAAAGTGCCGCGATTTCACCGATAGTCGCTTTATCGGCATCGTCATCACGCGAAGCCATCAAGCTGCAAAAGCCGACGACTTCCTTTTCGATTTCCGCGACAAAAGTTGTGCTTTCATTCTTTTGGAGAATTTCAGTCCAGGCGGTAGTGCGGCGCTCAATATCCAAGCCATCCAGCAGCTTATTCGGCACTTGCCCGCGATAGGCTATTCGCCACGTTTCGACGTGGACACGAGCAATCGCCGGAGCATCACTGGGTATAGCCAAACGAATCAACATGGCAACACTCTGTGCCTACCGTCACCCAACTTTTGAGGCAAACAATACCTTACACCGTAATCTGAATATCCACGCCCGCGGGTAGGTTCAGCTTCTTCAGTTCATCCACCGTCTGCGCTGTCGGCTCCACGATATCAATGATGCGCTTGTGCGTGCGCAGTTCAAATTGCTCCATGGACTTCTTGTCCACGTGCGGCGAGCGGTTGACGGAAAGTTTCTCGATGCGCACCGGCAGGGGCACGGGGCCGGCCACACGTGCGCCGGAGCGCTTGGCGGTCTCGACGATTTCCGCCGCCGACTGGTCAATGATCCGATAGTCGAAGCCCTTCAGTTTGATGCGTATGCGCTGGCTGGCCATGGTAATTTCGAGTTAAGAGTTTTTAATTATGAGTTTAAAGATAGGCCAGCGTTCTCTCTGGGAAACACTTGCGTGCGCCCCATGGTGAGAAATCAAACTGAGAAAGAACGGTAGGCTTCGGAGGAAAGGTTACTTCATGCGGATTTGCGGACCACTTCAAGGTTAAATTGTGCGCGCCGCCGTCTTCGTCGAGGATTCGACGATCTTGGTCAGCAAGCTATGCGGCACTTGTTCAAAGTGCGAGGGCTCCATCGAATACGAGGCGCGGCCCTTGGAGAGCGAGCGTACGTCCGTCGAGTAGCCAAACATGGTTTCGAGCGGCACGTTGGCGTTGATGTAGACGAGGTCGTTCTTCGTCTCCATGCCTTGGATTTGCCCGCGGCGGCGGTTGAGGTCGCCCACGATGTCGCCCTGGTATTCACTCGGCGTCACCACTTCAACCTTCATGATTGGTTCAAGCAGGATGGGCTTGGCGTTTTTCATCGCGTCTTTAAACGCGAAGATGCCCGCCATTTTGAACGCCATTTCGTTCGAGTCCACTTCGTGGAACGAACCAAAGACAATGCTGGCCTTGAAATCGATGACCGGATAGCCGGCGATGACGCCACCCTTGGCCGCTTCTTCAATGCCTTCGATGGTCGGCTTGATGAATTCCTTGGGAATCACGCCACCAACGATTTCGTTGATGATTTCGGTGCCCTTGCCTTTTTCATTCGGCACCAGCTTGATTTCCGCATGGCCGTATTGGCCCTTGCCGCCGGATTGACGGATGAATTTACCCACGCCTTCCGAGGCCCCCGTAATGGTTTCGCGGTAGGCGATTTGCGGGCGACCGGCATCGGCCTCGACCTTGAATTCGCGGAAGAGGCGGTCGCGAATGATTTCCAAGTGCAATTCACCCATGCCGGCAATAATTGTCTGGCCGGTTTCGGGATTCGAGGTGAGGCGGAAGGTCGGATCTTCGGAAGCGAGGCGCTGCAAGCCAATCGAGAGTTTTTCCTGGTCGGCTTTGGTCTTGGGCTCGATGGACATCGAGATAACCGGCTCGGGGAAGGTCGGGGGCTCGAGGCGCAAATCCATGTCTTCATGGCACAGGGTGTCGCCCGTGACGACATCTTTGGCCCCAACCACGGCGCAAATTTCACCGGAGTAAATGGCGTCCACGTCCACCCGCTCATCGGCCTTCAAAAAGAGGAGACGTGAGATGCGTTCTGTGCGGCGCGTGCGCGGGTTATACATCGAATCACCTTTCTTCAGGGTGCCGGCATAGAGGCGGAAAAAGACGAGTCGGCCCACAAATTGGTCCGTCCACAGCTTGAAAACAAGGCCGATGGGCTTCGACTTGTCGTCCGGCACAATCTCCGTTGTCGTCTCATCGTCCTTGTGCGCGGTCATCGGGCGCGCTTCGAGCGGGTTGGGCAAATAATTGACCACCGCGTCGAGTACCATCTGCACCCCTTTGTTCTTGAGCGCGCTGCCGGGAATGACGCCGACAAATTTTTCGGTAAGAGTCGCTTTACGGATGACCTTGCGCAGCTCATCAATGCTGACTTCCTTGCCATCGAGAAACTTTTCCGCGAGCGCGTCGTCAAAGTCGGCGAGGCCTTCAATGAGTTTTTCGCGCCAAAGCTTGGCCTCGGCCTGGTGGCTTTCGGGAATCGGCTTTTCGTGGAAACGAACACCACTCGCGTCCGTCGGGTCGTATTCGCACAGCACCATTTTCACCAAGTCAATGACCCCGGTGAAGGTATCCGCCGCGCCGTAGGGAATAAACAACGGGTGCGCATTGCCTTTGAGCTTGTTGCGGATGTCGTCGAGGGCCTTAAAGAAATTTGCGCCCGTGCGGTCCATCTTGTTCACGTAGGCCACGCGGCACACGCGGTATTTGTTCATCTGGCGCCAGACCGTCTCGGACTGGGGCTGCACGCCAGCCACAGCGCAGAACACGGCGATGGCGCCGTCCAACACGCGCAGGGAACGTTCCACTTCGGCGGTGAAGTCTACGTGCCCTGGAGTATCAATAATGTTAATCGTGTGCGCGATGTTTGACCACTGGCCTTCCTTGGTGGTCCATCCAGCGGAAATGGCTGCGGCTGTAATCGTGATGCCGCGCTCGCGTTCCTGCTCCATCCAGTCGGTGACGGTGTTGCCGTCGTGCACGTCACCCATTTTATGGATGACGCCCGCGTAAAAGAGCACGCGTTCGGTGGTGGTCGTCTTGCCGGCGTCAATGTGCGCGGCGATACCAATGTTTCGCGTGTATTCCAGCGGAAAACGGCGCGAAGGCGAATTAGCGGGCGAAAGCGCGGGCAGGGTGGCGGTGTCACTCATGGCTCAAAAGGGAAAGAACGGTGGAGGGAAATTAAGGAAAACTACCAGCGCAAGTGCGCAAAAGCGCGGTTGGCCTGGGCCATGCGGTGCACGTCTTCGCGCTTCTTCACGACCGTGCCGGTGTTATTATAAGCATCCACGATTTCTGCCGCCAGCGCTTCACGCATGGGTGTGCCTTTGCGGCCCTGTGCGGCTTCCACGAGCCAGCGGAACGCCAAACTTTGCTGACGCTCAAACGAAATTTCCACCGGCACCTGGTAGGTTGCGCCACCGACACGGCGGCTTTTGACCTCCAGCTTCGGGCGTACGTTCTCCAGCGCACCGAGCAGCAAATCCACGGGATCGCCCTTTTCGAGCTTCTCGCTGACTTTCTCAAACGCAGTATAGACCACGCGCTGGGCGACGGTCTTCTTGCCTGAGCGCATGATGGTGCTAATCAAGTGGGTGACCAACGGGCTGTTGTAGCGCGGGTCAGCGGGGCGAACGCGTTTTACGGCTTTGCGGCGGCGGGACATGGTAAATAGGAATTAGAGGGTGAGAGGAAAAGGGAAATGTGGCGACAGTTTTAGCGCAGAGTGTCTAAGTGCCTTACAGCGCCTTAGCCCTTCACGGTTTTACGCCGCCTTTTTGGCTTTCGGGCGTTTCACCCCGTATTTTGAGCGACTGCGGCGACGCTTTTCTACTCCCACGCAGTCCAGCGGGCCGCGTACAATGTGATAACGGACGCCCGGCAAGTCTTTCACACGGCCACCGCGCACCAACACGACACTGTGTTCCTGCAGATTGTGGCCTTCGTCGGGAATATAAGCGATGACTTCGTAACCATTGGTCAGGCGCACCTTGGCGACCTTGCGGATGGCCGAATTCGGCTTCTTGGGTGTGCGGGTCATGACTTGGACGCAGACGCCACGTTTAAAAGGATTACCGGCCAGGGCGGGAGCCTTGGATTTGAAGCGGGGTGCACGACGCGGGTGCCGCACGAGCTGATTGATGGTAGGCATGAGAGATGGACGGGCCAGGAATGGGAGAAACAAACCAAGGTAAAGGGTTGTGCGCCCGTGGCAAGCCCTTTTTGTGCTTGGGGTGAAAATTGGCCTTCCTTTTATATGAAAAGTCGGTCAAGATAGATGAAACTACTTTCCCCGAACCTCGGTTGTACGTTATAGCCATGATTACCCCTCATCGTTCTTCATCTGTTCGCTTCACGCTCCTCGCGGGTTCCTGTGCCCTCGTGTTGGCGGCTTATTCCGCCGTTCCCCTGTTCGCTGCCACCCCTCCGCCCGACCCGGTTCCCGCGGTTTCTCTTGTCGTTAACAAAACGAGTGAAACGAGCACGACCAAAGCGCCTAGCGCAGCTTCTGCCTCCAGGAATAACAGCAGCACGGTCAACGGCAGAACTAACCCGATGACCATGGGCCGACCCACTCAGCAAAATCAGTCGAGCTCTGCCAGTAGTAACGTTACTTACACCATCACGGTGCGCAACACGGGTAAAATCCCGGCCAAGAACCTCGTGGTCGAATACCACTTTTATAACAAAACCACGACCACCGACAACGGCAAGTCTACCTACAGCGTGGAGGATATTACCTCCACCGAAAATGTGGACGTTGACCCTGCCAAAACCAAGGATATCGAAACCCAGGCCATCACTCACGCCAGTTCGATGAGTTCGAGCTCCGGTAACAGCAATAACAGTGGTGGCGGTGGTCGCCGCAATGTGGGAGCCACTCAGTCCTCCGGTGGTGGCAGCTCCAGCACCACGGCCCTCCTTGGCTGGCACGTCGAAGTTCGTTTTAATGACAAAATTATTAGGCAGGTGAATCAACCGGACAATTTGCAGGACTTGCTCAAGCAATATAAATAAGTAACCTTTCTCGCTTGCCGGATCGGCCACTGCGGCCTCTGGTATCTGTGCAAAAACCCGCGTGGCCTTTTAGCCACGCGGGTTTTTTCTGGCTTGTTCTCTCCGTGAATGGCGTTATCCTCCGCCTTGTGGCGGGCTTGCGCGCCGCATGACTGCCACCACTTTCGCCCCATGCTCACTGCGCCCGATTCCAATTCATCTGAACCTTCTTCATCCGCCCGGCCAGCCATCGCCAAATGGCCGTTTATCCTCGGCGACATCGTGCTTGTGCTCGTCGCCCTCGCGATGTCGTCCACTGCCGGCACCCTCAGTGAAATGCAGATGCTCTTTTGCCTCGGCGCAGTTGGCCTCGGCGGAATTTTGCTCGCGACCCCGTTTGCCCTCGAAGCTTTTCCACCGGCAACTTGGCAAATTTTTTCCGGCCACTCCCGGTCGCGCGCTTCCACCCCTGACGGCCTGACCGAAGGCGAACTGCGTCGTCAGGCCCGCGCCGCTGCTGAAGCCGTTGAACATGCCGCCCGCGCCAATGCCGCCCTCGAAACCTCCGCCCGCCGCTTTGATGCCCGTTTTGCTCCGCTCGTAGAAGTACAGAAAAGTCTCGAGGCCGTTGCCGCCGAATTGCGCGAAGCCGCCACCGTGCGTCAGTCTGTCGCTGGCAATGAAGCGCAGGCCGTGCAGCGCGAATTCGACCGTCTCCGCAAAGAACAGGCCGAAAAATTCAAAACCGCCGAGGCCAAAATCATCGCGTTGGAAGAAACTTTGGGCGTCATCGTCAGTCATTTAAAAACCATCGCCGCGCGTCCTGCGTCAACGGCCATCGCCGCTGATGCTCCTGCGCCGACTGCTTCTGCCCGCAAGCCCGCGAAACCGCCTGCGCCAGTCGCAGTGGAAATGCCCGCAGCTGTCCCTGTTGAAGAACCTGCTTTGGTTGCCGTTGGCGCCACCGTGGCGGTTGCGGAGTCGCCATCACTCGGCTCAATTTCCGCAGCGGAAACCAGCCTGGCAGAACACATCGCACCTGCGCCCCACACGGAACCGCCCATCGAAAAAGCCCCTGAAGAACCCTCCATGTTGGCCAAGGCCCTCGCCACGGTTCAACCCGCTGCGGAATCATCCGCCGTTTCCGACATCATCCAGTCCCGCTCGCGTCGCTCGCGCAAATCCAAACCGCATTTTGCCTTGGACGCTCTTTCCACACCGGTGGAGGTTCAGTCGCTCGACGCCGCAATTTTGGACCAGTTCTTCTCCGTCACCGCTGACCCCTTTAATGTTGAAACACCAGTCGCAGCCGCTGTGGAACCTCCTGCCGCACCCGCACCTGAGAAGGCCATCGCGCCGCCTGCCGAGGAATCCGCTTCCGAGTTGCGGCGCTCGGCGCGCGCCAAGGCCATCGCCTTGCGTGGTGATGACGAGGACGATAAGGCCATGCCCACCATTTTCACGCCGCCTTCCACCGAAGAACCCGCCACTCCCTCTACCGAGCCATCTCAGGGAGAGTTGCTTGCGCGCGAAGCCGACACCATCCGCCGCAAGCGCGCCACCAAGAGCCCGCACAGTTTTGCCACGCTTACCGCTCGGGTCCTGATTGGCATCGGCAACAAACCCTTTGTGCGCGGCGAAGGCCCGGGCCTGTCCGCAGATAAAGGCGTGCCGATGGAATTTGTCGAAATCGGCCAATGGCGCTGGGTCGCCCCCAAAGATGCCTCCGGCCCCATCACGCTGCGCATCCTCAAGAATGATGAGGTTCCCGCCGAAGGCGACCCCATCGTCCTCAAGCCCGGCCAGACGCTTGATGTCAGCCCGGTGTTTCCCGGTTAATGATGCCCGGAGAGTTTTTATTTTGCAGCAGAATCCGTCATCGGTTCCTTTAATTCAATATTCCGATACTCCATCGTGGGACCGCGGTCTGCTTCGAGACCAATGTCGCGCGGGCTGGGGGGAATCGGCATGGCTTCCTCCAGAACTTCGCCATTGCAAGTGCAGTGGGCGGTATTGCCATGGACGACGATTTCAATCTGGTTCCAGTCCTGCGGTTTATATTTGGTGAGTTTGTAATACGGCCCAGCGACGAGGTAATCGCGACATTGCAACTGTTTTGTGCCGATGAAAATGCCGCTGTCAGCGTTGACGCCCGCGCGAAATTCAAGTTTGAGGTCAAAATCGCCGGAAAACTTGGCGACAGTGTAAATCACACGGGTGGGTTGTCTCGGGTCGTTCCGATCTCGGTCGTGCGCAGTGAGGATGCCGTCGGCCACGGTATAACGGCTGTCGTTGCTGGCCGTCCGGCCGTCGAACACGCCCGGGATTATGTTATTGCCGGTTTTATACTGCCACCCAGTCAAATCCTTGCCGTTGAAAAGGCTGATATAGCCCGGCTCGGGAAAACTTGCGCAACCGGCGAACAGGGCCAATCCGGCGAGCAGGAAAAGTTTAGCAGCAAATTTTTTCATGGGGTATTTATGTTTAGGGTGAAGTGCACCGTCGTTCAACTATTCGGGTCATTCACCCGGGTTACGAACAAATCGTCGTCGCTGATCCACGTTTCCCGGTCGCGAATGATAGCTTGCGAGGGCAGAGTGGGCGACACAGTGCCAATGCCGGGCATCCGCTTCACCGCGGTGCCGATGGCCATGAATTCAATCAGACCCTGAAATTCGTGCACATGCGTGCGAATGCCTACGATGTCGTCCGCGCCCAAGGCGTCTGCCTCGCGCCGTAGCAGGCCCAACGCATGTTCGCGCGCATCGTATATCAGCGAAGTCAGGTCACTGATTTCCCCGCGTACGAGCGACTTGAACGCTGACATCAGACCGCCAATCACGCCGAGTGAATAGACCGCCGTGCCCAGCACCAACTTCATCGGCGCGTAGCCCATGCTCGCCAGATTCCACATTTCCTCTGCCGTCAGGTCGCTTGATACCACCTTCCCGCGCATCGGCCCATTCTCCAGCGCCGGATGTCGTGCGGCGGTACCCATCATCAACATCTCGTGCACACCTTGAAAAGGCATGATGCGCGTGTCAATGGCCAGTACGGCATTCGCACCTGCGCTGTGGGCCTCATTCATAATGCGCTCCAGCGCCAGATGGCGTGTGGCATTGAACACATCGCTGTATTCGCGGATTTCCCCGCGCGCCAGGCTCTTCAGTCCGCCGAGCAGCCCGCCGCCGACTCCAATCGAATACGCCACATTGCCAAACACAAATTTCACCGGCGTATAACCCGCGTCCATCAGGCAATAAAGCTCCTGCCCGTCGCAATCGGAGGTGAACGCCACTTCTTCTGGCCCGCCACTTTTTTCGCTATGCAGGCATGACGCTACCGACAGAAATTCAATATTTCCGCGAAAATGTTTCAGTTCACTTGTCACCCCGGCAATGCCCACGCGTCCGCGCTGCCGGGCCTCGTTGAGCATCCGCTCATACGACGCCTGGCGTCCATCATGGATGATGCTGGTGATGTTTGTTACCTCGCCGCCGAATATATTTTGCAGCCCCGCGCCGATGCCGCCGAGAAACCCCAGCGAGTGCACGCTGTTGCCGATGACGACATCGCCGGGCGCAAAACCTTTTTGATGCAGGCACCACATTTCATTGCCCGACAGTCCGGTGAGTACTGAACGCAATTGCGGAGGGGAATTGGGGTTGGGGTTCATGAGGGTGTATACTTGGCCAAAAATTCGCCAATAGGCACTCTCTATTATTTAAGGGAAATCATTTATCGGTTACGCAATTTTTCAACACCGGGTGGCTACGCGGTTTGGCTATTGCCCCCTAAGGTTTTCGCTGAGTAAATTGTTGGGAAAAGTCAGTCAATTTTACCCCAAGCCCTATGAAGTCAAAATTTTACGCCGTATTTTTCCTTGCTCTGGCCATTTGGCCGAAAGCGTTTGCCGCAGACGCGCCAACCCTGACACCCGCCCATACTTTTACTATCGGCGACAAGGATTTCCTCCTCGACGGCCAGCCATTTCAAATCCGCTGCGGAGAAATCCATTTTGCCCGGGTGCCGCGCGAGTATTGGCGCCAGCGCCTGCAAATGTGCAAAGCCATGGGCCTCAATACCGTTTGCGCCTATCTCTTTTGGAACTTCCATGAATGGACCCCCGGCCAGTTCGATTGGTCGGGCCAGGCTGATGCCGCTGAGTTTTGCCGCATCGCGCAGGAAGAGGGTCTTTGGGTCATTCTTCGTCCCGGCCCGTACGCATGCGCGGAATGGGAAGGCGGCGGTCTGCCCTGGTGGTTGCTGAAGAATCCGGACATTAAGCTGCGCTCAACCGACCCCGCGTTTATGCAGCCCGCCACCACCTGGCTCAAGGAAGTGGGCCGCGTGCTTGGGCCGGAGCAAATCACCCACGGCGGCCCCATCCTTATGGTACAGGCGGAAAATGAATACGGTTCCTTCGGCAAGGACGCCAATTACATGGGCGCCATCCGGCAGACACTCCTCGACGCCGGTTTCAACGTCCCGCTTTTTGCCTGCAACCCGAACAGCGATCTGCGTAATGGCTTCCGCGACGACCTTTTTCAAGTCGTGAATTTCGGTAAAAATCCACAAGCGGGCTTCCGCGCGTTACGTGCTGTGCAGCCCACCGGCCCACTCATGTGCGGTGAATTTTATCCCGGCTGGTTCGACACTTGGGGCGTTGAACATCACCTCGGCAACACGACGCAATACCTCACCGATTTGGAATATATGCTCAAGCAGGGCGCGTCCTTCAGCATCTACATGGTTCATGGTGGCACGACGTTCGGTTTTTGGCCCGGCGCCGATCATCCGTTTAAGCCCGACACCAATAGCTACGATTACGACGCTCCCATCAGCGAAGCCGGCTGGGTCACGGATAAATTCACGCAGACGCGCGCCTTGATTTCCAAATATCTCCAGACCGGCGAAACCTTGCCCGAGCCTCCCCCTGCCAACCCGGTCATGGCCATCGCACCGTTCATTCTCACCGAATCCGCGCCGCTCTTTGATAATCTGCCTACATCCATCGTGGAAACCGTTCCGCAAAACATGGAAGCCTACAACCAAGGCCGTGGCTGCATCATGTATCGCACGGTTCTCCTGCCGGGTGCGGAAACCACGCTCAAGGCCGCCGCTGTGCGCGACTTCGCCTGGGTATTCCTTGATGGCAAGCCCATTGGCGTCATGGACAATCGCAACCACACTACGACAGTCACGATTCCTGCGCGCACCGCCCCTGCGACGCTGGATGTTCTCGTCGAGGCGCTGGGCCATGTGAACTACGGCCAGGAAATGTATAACCGCAAAGGTCTCATCGGCCCGGTCACCATCGCCGATACCGCTGCCGCCCCGGAACTCTCCGCCATGGTGGCAGAAGCCGCTAATGGCGGTCACCCTGGGCCGTCGTTGCGCACGCAACAGCCACCATGGCAGGTTTTCCCCATCGGTCTCGAAACGCCGGAACTGGCGGCGTTGCAATGGAAACCCGCCACCGCTGCTGCCGCGGGGCCCGCCTTCTGGCATGGCACCTTCACGGTAGACAAGCCCGCTGACACCTTTCTCGATTTACGTCAATGGGGCCACGGCGTGGTCTGGGTCAACGGCAACTGCCTCGCGCGCTTTTGGGACATCGGTCCGACGCAAACGGCCTACCTCCCAGGAGTCTGGCTGCACTCCGGAAAAAATGAGGTTATCGTTTTCGATTTAGTCGGCCCAAGAACTCCCGTCCTTGCCGGACTCGAAAAACCCATCCTCAACGAACTCCACCCGGAACTGGATTTCAGCAAGAAGGCGAATTGAGCGAGGCCTGGTGCGCAGTCAGAGGGCGCTCCGCACACATTCCCTAAGGTGTGGCCACCCCAAGGGCTCTAAGCTCCTGCGTTGCTTCATCATCGCCTTTGGCTGCAGCTTTCTTCAACCATAGGACAGCTTGGTTTTCATCTTTGGCCACGCCTTGGCCGCTTAGATACATAAAGCCAAGCTCGGCTTGCGCGTCGGCACTTCCTTGCACCGCCGCTTTTTGCAGCCAGTTAGCCGCTTCGGTATAATCTTTGGTCGAACTTAGGTTGGGTCCATATATGCCCAGCGCAATTTCGGCTTCAACCACGCCTTGTTCTGCAGCTTTCCGAAACCAGAATAATGCCTTCGCATCATCATGCACGGTCCCCATTCCATCGATATGGGCATACATCAAGCCGAGCTCAATTTGCGAAGGAGCCAATTCCTGATCGGCCGCTTTTTGCAGCCAGGTCAAAGCTTGGGGGTAATCTTGGGTTATGCCCTCACCGTAGGCATACGCCAGGCCAAGATTGTTTTGCGCATAAGCAAAACCCTGCTGGGCCGCTTTTTCATACCAGTGAACTGCTTCGACTTTATCTTCAGTGATACCGTTGCCGAAATAGTAGCATCTGGCCAGCAAGTGCTCGGCAAAGACATCATCAGCGTTGGCCTGTTCGCGGTAAAGGGCCACGGCTTTGGCTTCGTCGGGTTTCATGCCCACACCGTATTGGGTGCAAAGCGCCGTGGCTAATTTGCCGTCTCTGGAGGCAGCCCACGTCAGCCATTTCGCCCCTTCCTCCATGTTCTTTTCTACTTCAATGCCGTTGATGTAATGATAACCCAAAAAAGTTGCGGCAGAAACATCCCCCGCCATGGCCTGCGAACGGTATTTGGCCAGACGGACGGTGTCTGAGGCCAATATGGCCGGCCCAGGTGGTGGTGGTCCAAAACTAAAGTTTAATGGCCAAAACACCCAAACCACCACGGCTGACAGCACCACGACGATGGAAACGGCCAGGGTGGATGATCGATCGGAGTCGTGCACGGTGTGAATGGGCAATCCGTTAGCTCATATATCGACCGCTCCACACCCTACATTCCCCCTGGGGTGAACTGCGCGACCGCCATGTCGCTATCGGTCATGCCGTCTTTGTATGCGCGAGCTTTGATGGTGGCGCCAAAGACCAAAGAAAGCGGCGCGGAGTAGGGCAGGGATGTGGTGGTTGGCTCGGTGCCGTCCAGCGTGTAATAAATTTTGGCCCCCGGAGTTAAGCAAATCAACTGCACCTGCTGCCCGGCTTCGGGTGTGCCAGTCGTGAGATTAATTTTCGGTGTCTGCACCTGCTCCATCTTTTTATTGACCAGAATTTTCCCCGGGCTGGTCGCCACCACCAGCACATCGCCATGCGCCGCAATGTTGCGCAGGTTGCTTCCTGTGCCGGTGTGATACACCGTCCAAGTGACGCCGTCAGGCGAGGATATCAGCGTATCTTCGGCCCCGCAGGCAACAAATTGGTTGCCCGTCCAGGCAATGTCGTTCAATGCGACTGACGCGCTGAAACTCTGCTCCGCCCAGCTCTTGCCATCGACAGAGGTAAAGAGCACACCGGGTTTTTCCCCGACGGCAACATAGAGTTTGCCGCTGAAGCAAACTTCGAAAACCCGGTTGGAGGTGCGCAAAGCGTTTAGCCAATCGCTGCCGTTTGTGCTGTGCACAATGCCATAGGCCGTCGCCAGGATGACTTCGCTTCCGTTCCATAGCCCATGATGGAAATAGGGTTTGGAGGCCAGGGAAATCGAGGTCCACGTCAGGCCATCCGGTGATGTGGTCATCTCATGGTCGCCCACCACGACAAATTGCGTCCCCATCCACACCACGCCAAACAGGCGATCCGTGGTTTTCGACTTTTGCGATATCCACTCCTTCAAATCCGGCGAAGTGAGGAGAGTGCCGTTGTCACCCACCACCACGTAAAGCTTTCCATTATAGCCTAAGCCATAGATATTTTCATTCGTCTTGGTCGTTTGGGATGTCCAAGTCACGCCATCGGGCGATGTCAGGAGCGTCCCTGCGTTACCCACGCCAACGAAGGTATTGCCCAGCCAGGCGAGTTGCCAGCAGGTGGGAATTTCGGCGCCGCTCACCACCCTCCACTGGTCAAGCGGTCCGCTCGGCCCGGTTACTGGCTTCGTCGCTGCGGGCTCCGGTGTCGCCAGCACTAATTTTGCTGGAACCGATGGTGGCGGTATCTTATTCGGACGGCAGCTGTAAGCCGTGATCAAGAGCCCTGCGAAAACAGCAATGCCCAGAAGAGTTCGACGCCTCGGCATGTGCCTATCCGAATGGAAAATATCATCTGCGGCAAAACAATCTCGAATTGCATTTTAACACAGATAGTGCTAATATGTTCATCATGTCTGGGTACCCCCCCCTCCCCCCCGCCGCCCATTCACGTGGGCGTGGTGCACAGGAAAATCCACGCAATCGGTTTGAGCCCATGGGCATAACTCCAGACTGGGATCATTTATCTCAGGAGGATTTGATGGAACCACGCCGATCCGATACGCTTTTCATCCCTGATCACGCAAAGAGCATTATCAGCCTGAATAACAGTCCGGATATCCCCTTTCGCAAAAGCATTAATCCTTATCGTGGCTGTGAGCATGGGTGTATATATTGTTATGCCAGGCCCACACATGAGTATCTTGGTTTCAGCTCTGGATTGGATTTCGAGACGAAAATCATGGTGAAGGAACGCGCGCCGGAATTGCTCAAGGCGGCACTAGAGAATCCACGCTGGGAGCCATCGTGGGTAAATATGAGCGGGGTGACTGATTGTTACCAGCCCGCGGAGCGACGGTTCGGGCTGACAAGGCGCTGCTTGGAGGTGCTGGCGCGCTTTCGCAATCCTGTGACGATTGTCACCAAAAATGCGCTTGTAACTCGTGATCTGGATTTGCTTGGTGAAATGGCCCGGTGGCAAGGTGCCGCAGTAATGGTCTCGCTGACGACACTCGATCCTCGTTTGGCTCGCCGAATGGAGCCACGCACGACCTCTCCAAGACAAAGACTTGAAGCCGTTACCCGGCTGGCCGAAACTGGAGTGCCGGTTGGCGTAAACTTGGCTCCAATTATCCCTGGCCTTAACGATACGGAAATGGCGGAAATGGTACAGGCTGCCTCGAAGGCCGGAGCCCATTTTGCCCACTATCAGGTGCTGCGGTTGCCTTACTCAGTAAAGGAACTATTTCTTGCTTGGCTCGATCGAGAGTTTCCCGATAGAAAGAATCGTATTATACAGCGGATCAATGACTTAAGGAGCGGGAAGCTAAGTGATGAGCATTTTGCCACTCGTATGACGGGGGAGGGGATTTGGACTGAGACCTTTGCTGGGCTATACGCTCTCGCTTGCCGGAAGGCGGGGCTAGCTCCCTATCCCTTAGCTTTGAATACCACTGAATTTTGCCGTCAAGAACCCAAGCAAGTTGATTTACCCGGATGGGCCTAACTAAGTTTATCATTTGGAAACCTGAATTATAAGCTGGAGCACGTTAGCCTAGAAGAAACGCGAATCAGGCACCGGTATTTTAATTAATAATTTTATAATTTATTGTTATTTTAAAATAGTATTATAATTAAATAATAATTAAAAAATGCCTTGCTTCGTCCAAGAATGCAAAACAACGACAAATATTAGGGTTAAGGGCCCAGTTTATCATAGATATAAAACACTATATTGCGTGGGCGGAAAGCTGTAGGACTCTTGGCGTGGTCACACCATGACGAAAATGTGAATAACTCAATGCCTTATCTCTGCATCAACGATTTGGGTGGAGTCAATTTGTGAGCAAGACACGGTAAATCTATTTTTAAAAACGTTATTTTTGTTCAAATCTGCAATGAATTTTGGCGAGAGCGTAAAGGGGGTAATTTCCCTCTGAAAAAAAAGGCTAAAAATGCGTAGAATTATGTTGCTCCCTACAATTTTTTTACAATAATGGAACCTAGCTGCGGCAAACCCCTCTCACCCCCACAGCGCGTGTGTTCCCAAAACGGATTACGGGAATGCCGCGTTCGCGAGTCATCACCCCATCGTTTCACCCCAACCCCTAATAGCGATTATTACGCCCATGAATGGCCGTCTTCAACTTATCGTCGCTTCGATGTTTCTCCTCGGGAAATTGATTTCCGGCTGCGAGAATTTCCGCACGACGACACGGCCCTTATCTGGCGTAGAATTGCAAGGCTGACGACTAATTTTGTCGTCATCCAACCACCGCACCACCCTCGCGTTTCGACCCTTTAAAAAATAAAAAACCACCCCCAGTTTTTTGCTCCGCTTGATCGCGAATAAAAAACGAAAGGGAAAATTCAACCTCGCAAGCTCATCGCGATATGAACGTTCCGCTACAAATTCAAACCCGAAACCGCTGGAGCCGCCTGCGGCCTGGGATCACCCTCTTTTTTGGCGCGTTGTTCGCCGCCACTTTGGTGCCACAAGCGACACAAGCGCAGCAAGTGCCGGTTACACCAGGCCCGACAGCGGTCAAGCAGGACAACTCCACGAGTCTGGATCAGGCTACGAGTTGGGTTAGCAATGTCACGGTTGATGGCACCTATTTGGGTGTTTTCAACGGCACCGTGGAATCATTCAACACGACGATGACCGTGGGTAATTCGACAACCATCGGTGCGCTCCAAATCATTAATCCGCAGGGAGCAATTTTCATCACGGGTAACACAGGTAACCTCAGCGCGAGCCTAACCCTGGCAGGTTTGGCTCCGCAAGCAGTGTACAATGCGACCACCATTGCGAATTCAAATTTCGTTCTTCCCATCGGCATTGACATGAGCGGTGCGTCGGTGAACTTGAACATTTCGGCGCCGGTCGTGTTGGGTTCTTCGCAGGAGTGGGTGTCGGGCCCGGGAGGAAACTTAACGGTAAATGGCAGTATCAGCGACGGCGGTCACAACTTTGGCCTCACTATCGGTGGCACTTCCACCGGCGCAGGCACAGTGGTGCTGTCGGGCAGCAACACCTTTACTGGCAATACCACCTTAAACAGTGGCACCTTGATCCTGAACAGCAACACGGCAGCGGGGGTGGGCGGCACTTTGGTCATTAATGCTGGCACACTGGAAAATACCAGTGGCAGCGCGATCACCCTTGCGAACCAAGTCCAGCTTAATGGCAGTGGTGGCGTGGGCAGCTTTAGTTATCTTGGCAATGGATTGAGCAGCAATACCGCGAACACGATGGTTTTCAACAACGGCGTGAACGTTACCGTTAATGAAACGATTACGACCAATACCAACCTGACCATGAACACGGTCACGGGTGTAGGCAATATAACCAAGTCTGGCTCGGGTAACATCATCCTGACCGGCACGAACAACTTTGGAACCGGCAGCCCGGCGAACCCCACCTTGACCATCAGCTTGGGCGCAGTGCGCTTGGGTGACGGGGTGAACGCAGCGACCATTGTGGGCAACATTAGTGACGGTGGTTCGTTGGTATTTAACCAGCCGACCAGCACCTCCTTTTCTAATCTCATTTCCGGTGGTGGCAGTGTAACTCAGGCAGGAGCGAACACCTTGACGTTGGTGAATCCGCTGTCGGCCTTGAACACCTACGCGGGCTCGACCACCATCAATGCCGGCGGAACCTTGCAATTGGGCAACGGCACGCAAAATAGCTACGGCACTGTCGGCTTGTCCGCGGTCAACGCGACCACGACGCAATTGAACATCAATGGTTCGATTGTGAACAACGGCAACCTGGTCTTTAATCAAGGCGGAGAGGACACCGTGGTTGGCGGGGTAATTTCCGGCATCGGCAACATCTTTATTCAAAGCGGCAGTTACTCGGCGGTGAACGCCACATTGACGACTGCATTGGGCACCAACAATAATCTCGTTTTCGCCGTCAATACTACTGGTAGTCCCACTTTTGCCGGGAGCATTGGAAACAATCTCACCGTCACCTATGTCAAGGGCGCCAACAATACGGCTGCAGAATCCTTCAGTTTGACGGGTAACGCGTTGACGATTACTCTGGCCGTCAACGGAGCCGGAGTCATTACTTCGACGGCGGCATCCATCCTTTCGACCTTTAACAGTACAGCTAACGGAACGGTCAAGGGGCTGGTAACGCCTTCGCTGGCCGGATCGGACACTGATGGAACCGGCGTGGTGACGGTGATGTCGTCCACGCAGTTGGCTGGCGGCACCAACACGGTGTCCAGCGTCATCCTGGCCGGGGCAAACACCTTCAATGGCACGACCAACATCAACTCCGGCCTGACTCTGATTCTGGCCGGCAACACCGCCTTGCAGAATTCGACCCTTAACTATGTTACAACGGGCGGCTCGATAGCCTTAAATCCCACCAATACAACTCTAACCAACTTCACCTTGGGTGGTTTGAACGGGAACAAGAACCTTTCTCTAGTTACTGGCACCCAATCGGTGGCGCTGACCGTGGGCGCGAATAATCAGAACACCACTTATAGCGGCATCCTTACGGGCAACAACTCCAATATCACCGCTTTCGGCTCTTTGATCAAAGTTGGCAGCGGTAATTTGACGCTCCAAGGCAACGATACTTACAGTGGTAGCACGACCATTTCCAACGGCGGTATTATCATTAATCAGCTCAATAATTTTGGCGGGGCAAATACTACCGGCGTGCTTGGCGCACTGATACTTAACTCCCCCGTGTTTAATGCCAACGGCACGCCGACCTTGACCAACGGCAGTAGCGTGATTTGGGCAAGTAATTATCTCGCCAATGCGCCGACGGGTGACAACGGCGACATTTCTTCACGCTTTGCCGGCTTGCTACTAACGGTGCCGGCGGGAACGAATCTTACCGCCAACACCGGCAACACCTCTTTCGCCAACGAAACCACGACTATCACCTTTAACACCAATGGAAACAACATTGCGCTTTCGGCAGCGGCGATAAACGCTGGGGCCAACACCACGAGCGGTAACTTTATCTTTGTCAATTTCCAGAAAACCGGCGGCGGTACTTTGACCCTGGACAATACGCTTTCGACGTTGAGCAACAATACGACGTCGACCAGTCTCCCGGGCTCTTTCTTCATCAATGGTGGCACCTTGCAATTGGGCAACTTTACGGCGGCCAGTTTCTCCTCCTCCGGCACTTCCACGGTTAACTATACTATTATAGATAACGCCAACTTGGTGGTAAATGAACCCAGCTCGGTGACGTTCTCCGGAGTCATTTCTGGCACCGGTAACGTGACTCTGAATGGAGCCAGTCCCGGGGCTATCGCCTCAGTAACCACGGGTTTTGCCAATGCGACCACCCAAACAGGACTGACCTACACGGCGACTGCACCGGGCACCCAGGGTAATACGATCACGGTTCAATATGTCATCTCCGGCCTTAACACCCCTCTGTCGATTACTTCTACCGGCTCGGCCATAACGGTCAATTTGGCCACCAATGGCGCCGGCGTAGCCATCACGACCGCAGCGCAATTGGCGGATTATTGGAGTAATTCGAGCTTGGCTGGGAGCACCAGTGTTGATGGAGCTGCCACCACGATTGGACTGCCGGTCAATCCCAATGCGGCCACGCTCGCAACTCTTGCTACGTTAAACCTTCTGGCGGGTCCAACCGCCAACACCGGCAACGGAACAGCTATTCTAGCGAACGCCATCCTCACTTTGGGCAGTAGCACAAACGGCACGGCCTCCACGGCGGGCACAAATGCGGGGAATAACACGATCACCCTGACGGCGAATAACACTCTCACCGGAAATGTGAACCTCACGGGCGGCACCTTGACCATCAATGCGTCCGGCAATGTTCTGCAAAATGCAACCCTCAACTTTACCAACGGCTCGCTTAATTACGGCACGCAAACGACGGTGCGTTTGGGTGGGTTGAGTGGCAATCAGAATATTTCCCTGACCAATCCGACCTCCGGTAATGCAGTCAAGTTGATCATCCAAGGTTCGCAATCACCCGGTGCCTTCAGTGGCCAGCTTTTTGGTATTGGTAACTTGACCAAGACCGGTACGGGGATCCTCACTCTCACTGGAGTCAATGTATATACGGGTGGCACACTCATTACCGGTGGATTGATTAACTTTAATTCCGGTTCCAACTTCGGCTCTGGCAATATCACTTTGTTTAATGGCGGCTTGCAATGGGCGAGCGGGACAACGACGGATATATCGAGTCAAATTAACGGCAAGTTTGGCGGTCTGCAGGGCAATGTCTCGCCGAACTCCGGCAATGAGACCTTCGACACGAACTTCAATAATGTAACGTTAAATTCGCCGATGTCCGGCAATGGAACACTGTTTAAGGCGGGCGCTGGGACATTGACGCTTGCAGCCAATAATACCTTCACCGGTGGCGTTGTGGCCAATGGCGGTTTGCTCAACTTCAGTAATCTCAACAATTTTGGCACGGGCAACATCACCTTGCTGGGTGGCGGCATCCAATATGGAGCCAGTTCACCCATTGATATCTCCAGCCGCTTGAATTCCAATCTCACCATTGGTAACTCCACCCTTTCTGTAAACAACCTGGTGACGTTGACGGCGCTGGGAACCAACAGTTCAGTTTATGGCGCAAACGGCAACGCCATCTCCGTGGCGATTGTGGACCCCGGCGTAATTACCCCGGGAGCGGTCGGTCAGCCGCTGACGCTGACGGTCAGTGGCACCAACATCACCGTAAGTTTGGCAACGGACGCAACGGGCAACATCATCAGCACAAATCGTGACATCATAAATCTTTTGAGCAATAGCAGCGCCGTTGCCTCTTTTGCTACTCTTGCGGTCAACATTTCCGCCAACTTGAATGCCAGCGCCAAGGCGTTTAACAACAGTACCCTGGCAAATTTGGCCAACGGTGGCACCAACACCATTGATACCAATAGCAACGATGTCACGCTCGCAGCTTTGCTGTCCGGCACTGGTGGCCTCACCAAAACCGGAGCGGGCAACCTTACGTTGTCGGCGAATAACACCTTCAGCGGAATCACGGTGGTTAATAATGGTATTTTGGCTCTGGGCAGTCCCCTTGCGCTGCAAAATAGCACGCTGCGAACCAATCAGGGTGACGGCAGTGTCAGCTTCTTGACCGCCACAAACGCAACCTTGGGCGGTTTGTCTGGCAATAATGCTTTTGATTTGTCCAACGCCCTGCACTTTGCCCTGAATCTGACGGTGGGCGCCAACAACGCAAATACAACATACTCGGGCACCTTGACGGATGGATTTGGCGTGGACGGCAATCTTATTAAAGTCGGCAGTGGCACACTAACACTGACGGGAGTCAACACCTTCAACGGCACCACAACCATCAACGGAGGCGCGATCAGCTTTAATGCCAACAGCGCCTTTGGAGCCAATCCGAATATAACGGTTAACAACGCCGGATTGATTTGGGCGGCAGGGACGACGACGGATGTGTCCAGTGCGCTAAATCATGTGGGTGGCATTGGCACAGGTACCACGACTTTGAATACAAACGGCAATGATGTTGTGCTGTCGGCCAACCCGCTTGCGGGTCCTGGAGCGGTGGTGGTCGCTGGGGGCAACGGCAGCCTGACGCTGGTCGGCGCGCAGAGTTATGCCAATGGCACGACCATCAGTTCGGGCACGTTGCGGTTGGGTAACATTGCCAATAACGGCACGGTGACGGGCAATATCCTCAACAATGCGGACTTGGTGTTTAATCAAGCAGGATCAACGAGTTTCACCGGAACGATTTCAGGTAGTGGCAATGTCGAGGTCAATCAAGGTGTTCCTGCGGCGAATATCACAACACTCGGCAACAACGCCGATGCCATTTATCGCGCCGTGGCCATAGGCTCATTGGGCAATAATACCATCATTAATTATGTCAACCCCAACACGAGCAATGCAGCGCTCACCGTATCGGCCTCGGGCAATGTAGTCACGGTTAGCCTTGCTACCGACAGCAATGGCAATATCACCAGCACGGCAGCGAACATTGTAAGTGCACTCAACAGTAATAGTTCGACCAACGGGACGGTGACCGCCGGGTTGGCCTCGGGCAGTGATGGCTCGGGAGTGGTGACTGCAGGTAGCTTTACTCTTTCGAACGGGGTGAACCCGGCGTCAAACACTTTGACGCTTTCCGCAGTGAATTCCTTTACGGGCACGACGACGGTTGACGCGGGCACCTTGGTGTTGGGCAATGCACGGGCTCTGCAAAACAGTATCGTCGCAGTGAACACTGGTGGAGGAAACTTCAGCTTTGGCTCACAGACGCAGGCGATACTGGCCGGATTGAGCGGTACCGGAAACATCGCGTTGGTGACTCAAACTGGCGACCATGCAGTGACTCTGACGGTGGGGCAAAACAACCAGAGCAGCACCTTTAGCGGTGTTTTGTCGGGCAACACCGCAGGCAATGGTTCATTGGTAAAAATCGGCTCGGGCACATTAACGCTGACCGGCTTTAACACCTATACGGGTGGAACCATCATTGAGTCTGGCTTGATCGACTTTAACACCGCAAAAAGCTTTGGTAACGGTGGGCCCAACAGCCTGACGCTTTTCGGTGGCGGTATCCAATGGGCCGCCGGCACGGCGACCGATTTGTCCTCCATCTTGAATCCAGTACTGTCGACCGGCCCGACCAGCGACTTGGAAACTTTTGACACCAACGGCAACAACATCACCATGTCCACCTCATTCTCGGGTGTGGGCGGCATTACCAAGGTCGGCGCAGGTATATTGGCCTTGACCGGAAATAACACCTACCAAGGACCGACAACCGTGTCGAATGGCACACTGCAATTGGGTAATGGAACCGTCAGCGGTCAGTTGATTAATTCGCCGCTTATCAACAATAGTGCACTGCTCTTTGACGAGGCAAACGACGTGGTTTATACCTCGACGTTATTAGGCACCGGTTCGGTGACTCAGGGCGGTGCGACCAACCTGACATTGACCGGCGTCAATACGTTTACGGGTGGCACTAGCATCGCGGCCGGTACGCTCGTTGTTGGTGGAGCGCAGGCCTTGCAGTTCAGCACACTGTCTTACGACTCTACCACCTCAGGCAATCTGGCGTTCGCTACTGGCCTTGGGGCCGCAACCTTTGGTGGATTGAGCGGCACTCGGAACATCACCCTGCAAGACCAAAGCAATAATGCGGTGGCGCTAACCATTGGGAACAACAACAACTCCACGGCCTATTCGGGCAGCCTCAGCGGCAATGGCTCGTTAATCAAGGTTGGGTTCGGCACTTTAACTTTGGGTAATACCAGCATCAACAGCACTTATGCTGGCGGCACTGTTATCGCCAGCACGACCGGGGGCACCTCGAACACTACCGGTGTGGTGATTGTTAATTCCACGGTAACAAACCCGAATGCTGTTTTCGGTAGCGGAAGTCTCACCTGGAATGGCGGTGAAATCCGTTATATCTCCGGCTCGACGATGGACCTTTCTGCCCAGAACCTCATTTTGGGGAATTTTATAAATTCAACGGTGACCCCGGCTTTGACGCTGAACATGTCTCAAAGTGGCAGTAACATCACCTTGGGCACGGCTATTACGGGCGGCAATCAATCGTTAACTTTGCTGGGGGCCACGGGCAAGGTAATCACGGTGACCGCCAATAACACCTACACCGGCAACACGTTTCTAGGTCAGGGCTCCAATTTGACCATTACCAACGGCGCTTCGACGGTCGGTAATTTTTCAGGCAACTTGGTCTTCGGCACCAACTCCAGCGCTGCGGCCAACGCCACGGAGGGCGTGACTTTCAACGTCGCCAACACGAGTGTCGCCGGCGGCAACTATGTTTTCGCCAGCAATATGTCAGAGGCCACCAATATCACCGGCATTGGCAATGTGGGCAACGGCACTGCGGTAATTCAACTCACGCAGGCCGGTTCGGCCAACCTTGACTTGACGGGCACCAATTCCTTTAACGGCAACACCACCATCACTGGCACCGGCGGCATTATCCTGGATAATCAATTTGCGCTGGGTAATTCGACCTTTAACTCAAACGGCTCTGCATCGGTGGGCCAGTTAAAATTTGGCGCGGGCGCAGTTGGCTCAATCAACCTGGGTGGTTTGACAGGTAATGCCAATATCGCCCTGCAAGATCTTAATCTCAACGTGACCAACCTGACCGTCGGCGGCAATAATCTTTCCACCCTCATCTACAGTGGCATCATCTCGGGCGCAGGTACTTTTACCAAAGCCGGAACAGGATCTTTCACCTTTACGTCCAATCAGGCTTACACCGGATCGACCACGATCAATAGTGGCGCTACACTTATTTTCGGTAATAACGCAAATACGGCCACGTTAGCCAGCACGCAAATTATCGATAGCGGCATCCTGCAATTTTCCGGTAATGCGGCTGCGCCACAAGTCTTGAACGCGAGCTTAAGCGGCACAGGTGGCGTATTATCGATTAATAGCACCACGACGAATTACACCTTCGTTTACACGGGTAATGCCTCTGCCCTGACAGGTTCGACCAATGTGGCCGCGAACAACATCTATATATTGGGTGATGGTACTTCCGCGCTCACCAACGGCATCTTGGGCGGCGCGGTGGCAGATGCTGGAACCTTCAAATTAAATCAATTTGGCAACTCTACTTTCAGCTCGGTCGTTTCCGGCGTCGGCAACATTAACATCCTGGCTGGCAATGTGACATTTACGGCCACGAACACGGATACTGGCAATATGACCATCGCCAGTGGGGCAACGCTGGTGCTCGGCACGGCCATCACCCTTCAGAATATGACGCTGAACTTGACTCTGGGTAATGCATCAACCAGCGGCACGTTGCTCTTCGGCTCTGGCTTGACCTCGGCCAATATCGGTGGACTGAACGGTAATGGCGTTTTGCCGGACATTTCGGGCATGACCTTGGCCATCGGCAGCGGCAACCAGAGCAGCACCTATTCCGGCGTAATCACCAGTGCCAATTCCCCCGGTAATTTTACTAAAATTGGGGCCAATTCATTCACGCTTACTTCTAACCAGGCCTATAACGGCACGACCACAATTTCGGCAGGAACGTTGATCCTCGGCGCAAATTCCGGCAATGTCGCGGCCATTTTGGCGAGCAGCTCAAGCATCACCGACAACGGCACGTTGGTTCTGGCCGGTGCTGCGGGTTCGGTAGCGTTTACCCAAGTTATCAACGGCACGGGTGCGGTTACGATTGGTAGCACCGCAGCGCAGATCATCACTTTTAACGGAGTAACAGCCCAGCAATATACCGGCACCACGACGGTAAACGCTGGCAACACCTTGAACATTGGTGACGGCACGAATGGTGGAATTAGCGCCACCTCGACCATCAGTGACTCGGGCAACGTCAACATCAATCAGCCGACTGGCGCACAGACGTATACCAACAACTTGTCCGGAACTGGAAATTTGGCGATTCTCGGAGTTTCCAACATTACCTTGAGTCCGGCGACCAGCAGCAGCCTCAGCGGTAATGTGACGATTGCTCAAAATGCATTTCTGACGCTAGGCTCCAACTTCACCCTTCAAAATGCCACACTCAACATCACTGCCGGCAACGCCTCCACCAATGGGACTTTCAGTTTTGGCAATCTGACTAACGCAACCATTGGTGCTTTGGCTGGCAGCATCAACCTGGCCCTCAATTCAACGACCAACACCTTGCCGCTTCTCTTGACCATTGGCACCAGTACTAACGCCACGGTGTTCTCAGGTAACCTCAGCGGACTCGGTAATTTGACGAAGACGGGCACAGGAAGCGCCACCTTGAGTGGCACCGATACTTTTGCCGGATTGCTGACTTTGAGTGGAGGCACGCTGACCTTGAGCGGCAATGTGCAGACGACGGGCGGCATCCTCGTTTCAAGCGGCACGCTGAATTTGAGCGGCACCAATAACACCCTCACGGGCAACGTGGTGGTCAACGGTTCGGTCAGTTTCACGGCGAACAATTCATTCGGCAATACTTCGACCAATACCTTGGTGCTCAATGGGGCCACCCTCATCTTTGGCGCCAGTAGCATTGATCCGACCAGTTCTACTGGAACTGTCGGCGCGCCGAACCTGTTGGCAAATGGCGGCTTGGGAGTCGGCACAACGGTCTTTTCGCTCGGGGCCAACAGCGACACCATTTCTGGAGTGATTGGCGGCGTGGGCAACCTGACGGTGACCACCGGCACGGGCACGCTGACTCTGGCCGGAGCAAACACCTTTACTGGCGTTTCGACTATTAGTGCGGGCAATTTGACCTTGGGCAACAACCTTGCACTGCAAAATTCGACCTTCAACTACACCGCTGGTACCTTGAAGTATAGTGCGACGACGACCGCTCCTGTGCTTGGCGCACTCAATGGCACTGCGGCCCTTAATTTGGGCATCAGTGCGGGGTCGGGCGTCACACTGACGGTCGGTGGCAACAATCAAAGCACGACCTTTAGCGGCGTCATCAGCAGTAACGCCACGAATAGCGCCGGCAGTCTGACGAAAAACGGCACCGGCCTTATGATTCTCTCGGGCGTCAATACCTACAACGGCACGACGACGATTAATGGTGGTTTGATCAATTTTGCTGCGCTCAGCGCCTTTGGTTCGAATACGAGTTTGCAGTCCGTTGTGTTACAAGGCGGCGGTCTCCAATGGGCGGCCTCCACAATTGTTGATGTGAGCCGCAACGTGAGCATCACCGGCAACACCAAGGCCGTTCTCGTGGCTAACACCACGCTAAATCCGAATGCCAATATCAGCTACACGGCAGTTACGGCCGGGCCCAATGCCAATAACATCACCATCGCCTACGTGAATCCGGGACCGAGCAACGCGGTGGCGAATTTGACCATCTCGAGCAACACGATTACGGTAAATTTAGCCACGGATAGTGGCGACAACATCATCTCGAATGCCACGCAAATTATTAGCCTAATCAATGGCAACAGCTCGGCCAACACTTCGATCGTCGCCGCCAATGCCACGGGCAGCAACGGCTCCGGCAATTTGACGACGTTTGGCACAACGCACCTGGCGGGTGGTGGTGGCGCACTGGATACTTTCGATACCAATGGAAATAACGTGCTGTTTAGTTTGGCTCCAATCAGCGGCGTGGGCGTGCTGGTGAAAGAAGGTGGCGGCACTTTGACGATTACCCAGCCAGAAACCTATAGCGGCGTTTACGGCGGCTTGACCAACGCGAGCCTGACCAACGCCACCACCGTTATTGCCAACGGCACCTTGCAACTTGGCAACGGCATAGCCTATGGCGGCAGCGGCACAAACACGACCACTCCCAGTTTGTTAAGTACCGGTAATATTGCAGATAACGCCCAAATGGTGGTTATCGCCGGCCGCAACCAAACGATTGCCAATAATATCACGGGCGTAGGCAGTCTGACCATCAATGGCACTAACATTGGCGTGGCCTCGCTGGATACGTCCAACGCTCCCGGGAATGTTTCCAATGGCAACTTGGTCTTCTCCGTGAATCCGTCAAATGCTACACTGGCTGGTGCCAATGGCAACAACGTGCAGATTCGCTATGTCGTTGCCGGAGCCAGCACCCCGCTATCGGTAAATATCAGCGGCAACCTCATCACAGTTAACTTGTCCACCACAGCTGGCAGCGTCGCCAACGCGACCGCCGCACAGGTTTTGAGCCTCTTGACGAGCAACACATCAGTGGCGGCCATGGTCAACGTGCAATTGGGCAATAGCACCACGGCTGGAACTGGCACACTGGCGGCCTTGGCGGCGACGAATTTGACGGCTGGTGGTGCGGCTAGTGCGACCACCGTGACGTTGAGCGGTAATAATACTTTCTCAGGCACGACGAACATCGCCGCGGGCACGCTGACACTGGGCAGCAACACAGCGCTGAACAACAGCACCTTGAGCTACAATTCTAGCAACGGGAATTTGAACTTTGGTTCACTGACCAATGCCTCGTTGGGTGGCTTGAGTGGCAACAAAAACATTGATTTGGAGAACAATGGCAACGTGGGCGTCGCGCTGACCGTCGGCAATAACAACAGCAACACTACTTACACCGGCATTTTGTCCGATAACACCTCGCTCAACCTGTCCGGTCATGGCAGCCTCATTAAGACTGGCTCAGGGGTATTGACACTCACGGGCATTAATACCTACAGCGGTGGCACAATCATTCGGGGTGGATTAATCAACTTCAGCTCAAATTCAAGTGCGCAGTTTGGTTCGGGCCTGATCACCTTGGCGGGTGGTGGTCTGCAATATAATCCGGGGGTGACGTACGATATAACAGCCAATCTGGACCCGGTGAATGGTTTGAGCAGTTTCAATGGCAACAGCAACGACACGATTGACACGAACATCAATAACATTTCATCTGCGACCGTACTCGCGGGCAACGGCACCTTGGTAAAGGCTGGCAGTGGCACACTGTTCCTGAGTCTGCACAACACCTATACCAACGGGACAATCATCAACAACGGGCTGATCAACTTCAATAATATCAACAACTTTGGCACGGGCTGCATCACGCTAAATGGCGGTGGTTTGCAATGGGGTAGCAGCACATATGATATTTCGCAGAACATCGCGGCGTTGAATGTAGGCAACGACACCTTTGACACTGGCGCGAACCCAACGATTTCATTGAACACTTCACTGCCGGGCACGGGTACTTTTGTTAAGGCCGGCAGTGGAACCATAATCTTGACGGCGACGGAGGGTTACACTGGTGGCACCATCATCAATGCCGGCACGCTGCAATTAGGCAATGGCTCCTTGAATGGCGCAATGAATTCGACGCTGCCTTCGTTCAGCAGCATGACGGTGAATGGAACACTCGCTTTCGATGAAGCCACGGACACGAGCTTTATCGGCCTCATCTCCGGAACCGGCAGCTTGCTCCAAAACGGTGCGGGCAACTTAACATTAAGCGGCAACAACACCTTCACCGGAACGACAAGGATCGCGTCCGGCACGTTGATTTTGGGCAGCAACCTTGCGCTGCAAAGCAGTTCGTTTAGCTACACCAACGGGACCGATGGCAATTTGAGTTTTGGCACGTTGACCAATGCCACTATCGGTGGACTGAGTGGCAACAAGAACTTGGCCTTAGATAACGCCAACAGCGTGGCTGTAACACTGTCGGTGGGCAAAAATGGCTTTGACACGACCTACTCCGGCAACCTGACCGGTGATGGTGGCTTGACGAAAATTGGGGGAGGCACGCTGACGCTGAATGGCACGAACAGCTACCTTGGCAATACAACCGTCACTGCCGGAACCTTGAATCTCGCGAGCAGCTCGGCTTTGGCGACAGCAGGCACCCTCGTTGTTTCTAACGGCAATTTGGTGAACAGCAGCGGAAGCCCTCTCACAATCAATAATAACGAGAGCTGGTCCGGCACGGTGAATTTTGCCTCAGGTAGTTTTGTCATCGGCACCCCGAGCCAAGATACCCTGACGGGTAACACGGTCATCAATTTGAGTAATAACGTGGTGACACTCAACGGCACGATTCTGCAATCGGGTGCCAATGGGGAGGTTCTGTCGGTCACCGGCACGGGCAACATCAACATTAATGGACCGACCAACTTAATTTCGAACTTGGCCGCAGCACACTTTGGTGTGACTGGCAGCATCAACGTGACCATCGGCACTGGCGGTGCGGTGAACGCCAGCTCAACGGGTGCCAATGGCTGGTCCTCCATCGCACAAAATGTGGGTGATGTGGTGTCCATGGCCCTTTCCGGCAATGGTTCTTATGTGACCAATTTGGAATTGGCGATGGATGACGTGGGCGCAACAATTGGCTCCTCGAATGCCTCACTGAATATTTCGGGCACCTCGGTGCTGACCGTGAATGATCTGTGGCTGTCCAAGGGCTCGACGTTGGACGATCCTTCGGATCTAAGCATTTCTAAAGTCGTCCAGACAGGGGGCACGGTATTGTTGACCGGCAATAATGCATCCGTAACCGGGCTGCCTGCTGCGGCCGCCAACTATACCCTGTTCATTGGTGACCGCAGCACAATGACCTTTGGGTCAGTGACGGCGTCCTATCTTCTCAGCGGCGGCACTTTGATAACAAACGGAATATTCGGCACGAATCTTGGCACCGCTGGCTCTGCGATTCTAACTCTGAATGGCGGCCATTTGGTGGCGAACGCCAACAACGCGAATTTCATCACTGGTCTTAATGCAACGTTTGTATCCAATGGCGGCGCCATCTTTGATACGAGCGGTGCTAATGGCACCGGCAGTTTCAATATCACTCTCTTGCAGAATTTGACGCATGACAGTACGGGTGCGTTGGTGGACGGCGGTTTGACCAAACTGGGTAATGGCACGCTGACCATCGGCACGAACCAAGTGAATACGTATACCGGTAACACCACGCTCGGGGGCGGCACGCTGGCCATTGCCACTGACGCTGCGTTGGGCCAAAATATCACCGACTTTATTAATATCACCGGTAATTCATCGCTGTTGGCCACCGGCAACTTTACTATTACCAAGACACGCACCATTTCCGTTTCTGGCGGAGTGATTGGCACCCTTAATTCTGGCAGCAACAGTCTGACTTACAGCGGCGTCATCACCGGCGCCGGCGGCGTGGGTGTGACTGGCAGTGGAGTGGTGCAACTAGGTGGCTTCAATAACTATACCGGAAGCACGATCATTAGCGGCGGCACCTTGTTGCTCAATTATTCAACCCCGGGTGCACCGACTAGCAGCATGATTAGCTCTGCTTCGGACCTGGTTATGAATGGCACCAGCTCGTTAACGGTACAAGGCATCGGTGTTTCGCTTACAAATAACCAAAATTTTCACACCACGACAATTAATGCAGGCAACGGGGTGACTTCCGTTTCAATTTTGGGCGCCGTAAGCGGCACTGGCCCAACGGTGAACCTGAATTTTGGCACGATGAACCGCAATAGCGGCGGAGTGTTGTTCCTGTCGAGCGGTGGCGGGACGGTGGCCAACCTGACGACGAATCTTACGGGGAACAACAACAATTTGATCTTCACCGCGAATGCCACGAATGATTTTGGTTCAGCAGGCAACAACATCACGATTTCCTATGCAAACGTGAACCCCATTGCCAACTCGCAGCCGGGCTTGATCATTAATGGCAGCAACATCGTCGTCAGCTTGGCGACCGACGGCAATGAAACGAACGCAACTTTGACGACCAATCTTGCCGGGAGTAACAACAATTTGATCTATACGGCGAATGGGACTTCGGCCGCGGCGGCTGGCACGGTGGGCAACAACATCACCATCGTTTACTCGAGTTCAGTGGTGAATAATCCGAACCCGACTTTGAGCGTTACCGGCAACACAATCACCGTGAATTTGGCGACATTTGCCAACGGAGCGCTCATTACCGCCAATAACTCTGCCACGACCATCATGAACTTGGTCAATGGTAATGGGTCGGCGCTGAACTTGGTAACCGCTGCACTGGCGTCGAATTCGAACGGCTCCGGGGCGATAACGCAACTCGTGGCGACGAATCTCACGGGAGGTCTGAACCCCGGGATCGCGCCGACATTGGCTAGCAGCATTCTGAGCCTGATCAACTCTAATTCGACGGCCCAGGCGCTGATTACCGCCACGCTGCCGACGGGATCGTCCGGCAACGGGACCGTAGCCGTGCTTGCGGTAACCAACCTGACCAACGGTGCGAACAGCACCAATGGGACGTTCAATTTCCTGGCCACCTCGAGTCCCTCGACCAACCACCAAGCCATAGCCAGTAATGGCACACCCTATGTCATCATGAGCACCCCGACGGGAATTGACTGGGCGGCATATGTGGGTTCTGGGGCAAATGCCAACATCACCTCGCTGGCAGCAGCGGGCGGTTATACGAGTATTACGAATGCGAATGGCAGCCAGTTTGCTGGCGCGACCAATGCGAATATCACCTCAAACGCCCTGTTATATACCGCCCCATCAAGCGTAACTCTTTCAACCATGTCCTTCCTCCAAGGAACCCAAGACGTGACTGTAAGCCTTGGCTCCAACAACTTGGCGATCGGTGGCATATTGGTTTCGCAAGGTATCGGTGGTCATCCTGACGAAATTCTTCAGGGCAGCATGACTCCCTTAAATCCGGGCGGTGATGTAATGATTGTGCAAAGTGACACCGTAGTTCCTTTCACCATCGATGGAATGCGTCTGCTCGATCTGAGCAGCACACCGACGAATTTGGTCAAGGTGGGTGCTGGTGAGTTGGATTTGGGTGACGATCCCTTCTCTGCCTCCGCGCCTTTCTCCGGCAATACGATATTTGACCAGGGTTCCCTCGTGTTAATTGCGCCAGCTACTTCATCTGCTGGACCAAATGCATTTTTGGAGCATAGCACCGTTATCTTCCAAGGTGGCACTTCGTTAACCGAATTAACCAACACCAACGTTGGCTCCTATGTCGGTGGTTTCGGCGGCAGCGGCAACGTCGTCCTCTCGGGTTTCTTCCATCTGACTCCTTCGGGGGCAGCAAATTACTCGGGGACGATTACTGCCGGTAATGTCACTCTGAGCATTGAAGGACCTGGCAGCCAAACGCTTAATGGCGGGGCTTCCGGCATTATGAATGTCAAACTGGTGGGTGGCACCTTGAATTTGGGTAATAATGCGGTATTTGGCGGTGGCAACACGAGCCTGGAGGGCACTCTGTCGCTAATGAATGGCAACCTCGACAATACCAGCGGCGCTGCTATGACGCTGAACAACATTCTGATAACTATCAATGGAGGCATCACCTATGTCGGATCGAACAACAGCTTGAGCTTGGGTACCGCAACTGAGAATTTGACAACTGCCAGCATAATTAATGTGGCGAACAGCACCTTGACCTTGGGTGGCACAATCAGCGGAAACGCCTTTGGAAACCCCAGTCTGACCAAGACAGGCAGCGGCACGCTGGTGTTGAGCGGAAACAACGGAAACATCGCGGTGGTAAATGGCACGTCAGCCCTCAACTTTGGTGGTAACATCTTTGTTCTCGGCGGCAATCTCGCTGTGGGAGCCGACCTTAATCTCGGCAATGCAAATAGTTCCAATGTTACTCTTAACCCGGTCGGCATTATTGATCTGGCAGGCGGCGCCCTGAATCCGACGGCCACCTTTACCTTGAGTTCCAACCGCTCCCTCCAACTCGGTAATGCCACGGTTAATAATGGCACGATCAATGTTAACAATACCTTCACCCTGACTTACGGCGGCGCTATCGTTGATAACGTCCCAAGCACCGGCGACTCGTTGATCAAAGCGGGCGGCGGCACATTGGTTCTCACCAACAACACCAGCACCTTTGACGGTGGCATCAACCTCCTGGCGGGCACATTGAGCATCAACTTTAACTCCGCTAATTTGACCGCGGCGGCGGCGGACGGTGTGTTCGGCGCAGCAGGAGCGGGTATTACCTTCAGTGGCAATGCGACCTTGCTGGCAGGCAACGTTATTGACATTCAAGCGGCCCGCACGACCACGATCAGCTCCCCGACCGTGGGCGGAGTCGTGGGTACCATCAACACCAATGGCCAGACGATAACTTTTGAAGGCAACATTACCGGTAATGGCGGTTTGACCAAAACTGGTACGGGCGTGCTCGTGCTGAACGGCACCAATGACACCTTTGCGGGTGGCTTCACGCAGACGGCCGGCACATTAGATTTGGGAACGGCTTCAGCACTTGGTGCCGGCACCTTCACTATTACCGGCGGCAATATTGAGGACACATTCGGCGCCAACCTGACTCTGGCCAACGCCATCGCCCTCGCGATCAACGGCAACTTCACCTACCTCGGCGCGAACTTTAGCCTGAACACCGGCAATGGCTTGATCACGCTGAACACCACGCCAACCATCACGGTAGCCAACAACACCCTGACCCTTGACGGCAACATTAGCGGCGCCTTTGGTCTGACAAAAGGCTTGGGCAACGGCACCTTGGTTTTGGGCGGCACCAATACTTATACCGGCACGACCACGCTGGCTGGCGGCCTCCTGGTGCTCGATTTCACCCAGCCGACGGCATCGGTTTCAGGCAGCAACATTCTGAATGCCAATGCCGCAGTTTCCCTGGGCGGTGGCACTTTGAGCATTTTGGGCAATAACAACGCGACGAATATTCAAACCGTCAATGGCACGACGCTCACGGGCGGCGCAATTTTGAGTCTGACCGCCAATGGATCCACGGGCGCTCCACAGATCGTTCTGGGTAACATAACTCGCAATCCGGGTGCGGCGCTGAATATTTTAACGAGCGGCGTAAATGGTGGAAGTGCGGCCAATGCGACCGTTCAGACCACTTCGGGCACCAATGGAGCCATGATCACCGACCCGAATACGGGCGCGCCCTATGTGGTCTTCAACAGCAGTGACTTTGCCGCGAAGTCCGGATCTCAAGTGGTCGCCTTCTCTTCGTTGCATTCCTATTTTGGCGACAACACTGGTTTGGGCGAAGACACCCAGGTGCTGGCGGGCAACCTTGGCACCACCGGTGGCAACACGGACATTCCGGCGGGCGTTTCGCCCATCACGGTAGCGAGCAACATCAGTCTGAATGCCCTGCGCTTTAACCACGCCTACGGTTCGGGCGGATCCGACATTGTCAATGTAAACGGCGTGCTGGGGGTTAACGGAATTCTGGTCACCAATGCGGTTACCGGCACGGGTAATGTCACCATTCAAGGCAGTGGTTCACTCATGCCCGGCAACCCCGGCGGTGAGTTGTTCATCGCCAGCTTCGGGAGCAATTTGACCACCATCAACGTCGGCATCGTGAATGATGTCTCCTCGAGTAATGTAAGTGTGTTTGGGACGAACAATCTCGACTTGGGCGGCATCAACACCTTCAGCGGCACCTTGTATGCGGCGGGTGGTAACATTATCCTTGACCGCTCAGGCGGCGGGACGACTTCGTTGGCCGCGCAGAATGCGACCCTGAATATCAACAACCAGGGCGGCAATTACCTCTTTGGTGCAAATATCACTAATGCCACCATCGGTGGCTTGGCGGGTGCGGGTTCCGTGGCCTTGGTAAATTCGAATCTCACCACGCCTCTGCCGGTGACACTGACCTTCGGGCCGCCGGCGGGTATCACGGACGTGTTTAGCGGCAGCATCACTGGCAATGGCGGTTTGATTATTAACGGCCCAGGCCAGCAGACTTTCAGTGGGTCGAGTAGTTTCAGCGGTGGCGTAGTCCTCAATGGTGGCACACTGGCGATCGGCAGCGCCAACGCGCTGGGCACCGGCACCTTTACCTACACCTTCGGCAACATTGATGGCAACGGTGGCAGCACGACGCTCGCCAGCATACCCATCACGCTAAACACCAGTTTGATTAGCTACGTCGGCACCGGCAACTTGAGCCTGGGTGGCGGCAATCTCTCGTTTGGCACGCAGGACTTCAATGTCAACGTGGCTGCCGGCACACTGACTTTGGGCGGCTCGCTGATTGGCACGGGCAATATCGGCAAGTCCGGCAACGGCACGTTGGTGCTTTCGGGCAATAACCAAGCCACAGGTGGTCACGTCAGTGGCTTTACGGTTGGTTCTGGCACCCTGTTCTTCACCAATGTCAATCAACTCGGGCCGACTCCGGGCAGCGTCGTCTCGAACTTTATGACCCTTACCAATAATGCGACGCTGAGCACGAACGCCGCCCCGACCGTGGGGGCCAATATGGGCATGTTCATCAACGGGAGTGCCGTTATCAATGTTAGTGGAGCCGCCTTTGACACAACCTTTAACGGCACCAATGGGCTGACCTTGAATGGCCCAATCAATGGTTCGGGCAATATCATCAAGACCGGCTCGGGTAATCTCATGGAAGGTTCCACCACCTCAGGCTTTGTCGGCAACATCTTCGTGCAATCCGGCGTCTTGGTGGCCAACGGCGTAACGGGTTCCGTTTTTGGTCTGAATGGCTCTCTCAATGTCTTCTTGGAAGGCGGCGGCACCGGCTTCTGGTCTAACGGCAACGACGGCTCGGCCAATAATGCCGACTCGCAAAACATGATCATCATGCCTAGCCCGACGAGTGCCAATAACACCGTCATCTACTTCACGAACCGCACTGGTGGTGGTGGTGGCAATGAGCAGTATGTCGGCAACATCACCAGCACGGCCAGCAACGTGACCCTCGAGTTTCTCTTCCCGACGGCCAGTACGACGACGTTCCTGAACGGGAATATTCAAGTGGATCCGAACTCGGCCAACACCGTCGGGTTCAACGGAACGTTTACGTTTGTCAACCGAGTTGCGGGCAGCGCCAACATCCGCATTGGAACAGCGGGCTACGCCAAGTTCCTCGGAGCTGCGCCCGTGGGCGCGAGCGCGGGCACACCATTTGCGGGCACCGGCTTGTTGACCAACGGCACGCTGCCGAACATCATTTACGGAGCTACTTCACCCAATGCGGTGTATGACATGGGTAATGCCACGACCACCACCGGTGGTGTCAACATTGCGCCCAACACCACGGCCACTGATGTTTTCTATTACCTTGGCGACGTGCGTAATGGCATCACTACTTCGGATTTGGTCGGCAACGGCACCAGCAGCCCCAACTTCACTTTCGTGATTGGCAGTCTGAATCTAAACAGTGAGTTTGACGGCACGTTGGCCTCGGGTAACTTCAGCAAAATCGGGACAGGAACATGGACCCTGGCTGGAACGAATCTTTATACTTCGACCATGTTTGTAGCTCAAGGCGTGCTGCAAGTTGGTAACGGCGGCACCACGGGTCAGCTGGGCATAAGTTCCGGTGGAGTCGCGAGCGCGGCTGTGGTTTATTCGACCTTAGCGTTCAATCGCAGTGATAATTTTAATGTGCCTAACCAGATCAGTGGCTCTGGCAATGTAGAGCAGCGCGGTACAGGCATCCTGACCCTCAACCCGGCAAATACTTATACCGGCGCGACCATCATGACCGCCGGCACGGTTCAGACGAACTTCATTGGCAATGCCTATGTGCCGAGCAGCATTGGTGGCGGGCCGACGCTCGCTTCGGGCTTGTTGTTCAACGGTGGCCGCTTGCAATACGTCGGTTCTGCGACCAGCACCGATCGCGCGTTTACCATTTCGTCGAACGGCGGCATCCTGGATTCTTCCGGCACTGGCACCTTAGCCTTCACCAATTCCGGCAATGTGGGCGTGAGCGGCACGGGCGTAGCGGAAAGCCTGTCACTGGGCGGCAATAATACGGGCGACATGTTTGCCGCTTTTGTGGACGACGGCGCGGGCGCAACCTCCCTGAACAAAATTGAAACAGGCACCTGGATACTGGAAGGCAACCAGCCCTACAGTGGCAACACGACGGTCTCGGGAGGCAATTTCATGGTAAATGGCACGCTGCCGAACTCGCTCGTGGTGGTGACGAGCAGTGTGGTCAACGGCGTCACCCTGAACGGCACCTTTACCAACTTTAACGGCACGGCTAACGGCGGCAACGGCACGGGTCTGGCCAGCCATGTGCAACTTAACGCCGGCGGCATTATCACCCCGGTGGCCGGTTCTGCGAATGTCGGTAATATGACGGTCGGCAACCTGACCTTTAACGGTGGCTTGTATAACGTGGCACTGGCTACGGGCAACGTGATTAACCTGAGTGGCACCACGATTAACAGCGACCTGATCCACGTCCTCAACAACCTGAACATCACCAGCAACAGTGGCTTCTTTAATTTCTTGTTGAATGGCGCGGCCTTTACCTCGCCGGGAGTGATTGCCTTGTTCAATATGGACAATCCGGGCAACTTCACCATCAACGGAGTGCCGGCCACCATTACGGGAACGCCTCTGCAGTGGGTCAGTCAGCAGATTGGTTTCAGCGCCAAGTTGGGCCAGTTGTCTGGAAATTCGGACATCGTCACTGCGACCATCTCCTTTGACCCGTCGGGCAGCTACTTTACCGGCAACTTCTCCGGTGGCGCCAACATCACCGCGCTCGGTGTCTCGCAAATCAATTGGAGCCAAGGCACGGTGGGCGCAGGTAACGTTTGGTTTAACGGTTCGCCAGCTAATGGAGCCGGAAACATCGCGATTTTCCCCGGCATCCAATCGACGCCCTTTACGGTGACGGTGGATTCGGCCCGCACCATTGGTGGCATTACCTTGGCGGGAACCGGCACAAACGTTTACACGATAAATGGCTCTTCGGCGCTGACGCTTGATAACCTTGGCTCTTCCGCACCGTTGACAGTGCAACTCGGCAACCAGACAATTTCCGCCCCGTTGGTGCTCGCGGCGAACGCAGGTCTGACGGCGAATGCCGGCGCGGGCCAGGAGTTGAACTTGCTGGGAGCCATTTCTGATATGAACGGCACGGTGCATGGCAGTGTGACCGTCAACGGCAATGGCACAGTTGAGCTGTTTGGCACAAATACTTACACAGGTGTAACGACACTCCAGTCAGGCGTAACCGTGGTAAATAACAGCAACAGTCTTGGTGTCGGCGGTAACTTGGTGCTGGCGGGCGGCACGCTGCAATGGGCGGCTCCGGGTGACATTTCGCTCGGCCGCAATGTTACGATCACGGCTCCCACGGCGACCTTTGACACGAACGGCCAAACGGTCGTCTTGGCGGGCAATATTGGCAATGGCAGCAATGCGAGCATCACCAAAATAGGCAACGGGGTGTTGGAGCTGGATGGTCTTAACGCCAGCACCTCGTCGGGCTACACCGGTGACACGATTGTTGATGCCGGCGCGATTCGATTCTCGCAATTGACGAACTTTGGTTTGGGCAACATTCACCTCAATGGTGGCGGCTTGCAGTGGGCCACCGGCTTCAACACTGACGTTTCACAATTCAATATCTTCCTGGATGTCAATGGCGGCACGTTGGATACCAACGGCAACAACGTAACGCTGACGAATCCGATTGGACGCGGTGTTGGCGGCAACTTGACCAAGAGCGGCAACGGCGTGTTGACCCTGGCCGCGAGCAATTTGGGTAACATCACCGGAGGTATCGTCATTAATGGCGGCACGGCGGCGCTTAATGGCATCAGCATCATTAACGATTTGGATCTGGGTTCAGTGCCGACCTCCCAAAAAGTAGCGCTCACCTTGAACGGCGGCGCGCTGATTGTCGGAGCCAATGTGACCCTCAGTGGTAACCGCAACATCGTCATCGGTAATGGCAACACGGGCAACGTCAACGGCATCCTCGACATCCCGACCGGGGACACCCTCACCTACAGCAGCGTAATCTCCGACGCCCAAGGTATTGGCACGCACAGCACGGGTCAGTTGATCATCCAAGGTGGCGGCACGCTGAAGTTTGGCAGCACGCAGTCCGGTAATTTCACCGGTGGCACGATTATCAATAACGTTACCTTAAATATGAGCACGGTGTCATCGGGTGCCGCCTTGGGCACCGGGAACATTACCACCTTGGGCAATTCGCGGATAGACATGGGCAATGTTACGGTGAACCTCGATGGCAATAATCTGGTGGTGACGAGCGCGAATTTGGGTAATTTGACCGTTAATGCGACCACTTCCGGAAATCCCAACTTCGGTGGTTTCAATCTGATTGGTGACGGCCGAACGAACTTCCTCCTTGGTGCGGACGTTGAGTTTAATAATATTGCTTTCCTGGCCAACTTTACCGGCAACGTGTTTCTGACCCCAGGCGGTGGAGATAACAATATCCGCTTTGACCCGGGTGATGCTGGTTTCACGAATGCTTCGGTGTTCCTTAGCGCCAATGCAAACTTCTTTGCCCGCAACGCCGGCGGCAGCCGCGATTTGGGTTCCTTCAATGGTGGCAGCACCAACACCCTCACTGGTGCGAACGGCACCACCAACTACAACATCGGCGTGGCTGGTCGCACATCCACCTTCGCTGGTAACATCCTTAACAACGGTGGCGTCGCCAGCATCACAATTGTTGCCGGCAAGTTTATTCTGAGCACCGCCAACGTAACCAGTAACTATACAGGCGGAACCTTCATCAATTCTGGCGCGACACTGCAAATTGGCGATGGCGTGGCGGTGAACACAGCCTTGGGTAACGGCACCACGGTGGTGGATAATGGCACGCTAATCCTGGACTTGGCTAAAACAGGTACCAACACACTTAATTCAATTTTGAGCCGGAATTCAACGGTCGCACTCTCCGGCACCGGCAATGTGCAGGACTTGATCGCCAGCACGCTGGTGTTTGATAATGCGTCCAACGCCTACAGCGGCTCGACGGAAGTGGACAACGGCACGATCCAGGTGCCTTCGATGGCGCTGGCCGGCCAGAATAGCCCGATTGGCAAATACGCCGGCCTTGACCCGAACGGCCTGATTCTGAACGGCGGCACGCTGGTTATCGCGGGCACGGGCACGCCGAGCGCGATCGTGACGAACCGTTTGTTCACGGTGGGCAACAGCACGAGTGACTCGGGCGCGACGATCAGTGTAGTGGATGCTGGCGTCGTCACTAACGGGACTACGCAGAGTGTCGGTTCGGATGTTAACTTTAACAACGCCGGTTCGCTGGCGTTCACCAATGCGTCCTCATCGCCGATGTTCACTATTACCGGCAACCACTTGGGCGTGAATCAATTCTCCCCGGGCATTGTGGATTCCAACGTTTCCACGAATGTACTTATTGGTGGCACCACGACATGGGTTCTGGCCGGTACGAGCAATTATACTGGCACAACGACGGTGCAGGGAGGCAACCTGGGTATCACGGGCACGCTGGGCAACACGACCGTCACCATGTCGAGCAGCTTGGCCAGTATCGTGGGCAACGGAACCATCAACGGCACGCTGTCCATGAGCGCGGGCAATTTGAGCCCTGGCTACAACGTGGTGCAGATGGTAAATTCCACCTACACCAATGTGACGGGTAACACTTATAATACGATCGCTGGTGGCCCAAGCATCTCGACCACGCTTGATGGCACCGGCAACATCACCACGGTTACTGCTTCGTCCAGCAGTCTGAAGGTGGGCAACTTGACGGTGGGCGGCGGCCAGTTGAACTTTGCGATTAATGCTTCGGGCAACACGGCCCACGGCACAACCGACTTGTTTAACACGATTGTGGTCATGAACGCCAACGGTTTCTCGTTGAGTAATTCAACGATGTTTAATTTCTACAACTACGACACCAGCTTCACCAATGCCACGCTTAACGCCAGCACGGCGATGTTGAACAATCCCTTCACCGGCACCGGCAACTTCAATCTCGTCCAGTTCTCTGGCACCTTGGGTGGCACCGCCGGGGGCAACTTGACCTCGCTGACGAACGCGAACGTCATCAACGCGCAACCTGGCGACCTGTACATATTCGGCCTCAACACGGTGGGCAATCTGGATTACCTGTTTGTCAACGTTCAGATCAACCCGCCAAATTTCAGCTGGATCTCCACCATTGGTGACGGCAATTGGAGCAACAGCACCCTTTGGTTTAACGGCAATGTGGCGGGTGTGGGCGCTGGCCTGAACCAAGTGGCCACCTTCCCGGCCTTCAACAGTGTGGCTGAGAATGTAACCCTGGACGAAAATGTGACCTTGAGCGGCATCACCTTCACCACGGGCAACACCATTAATATCCTGGGCACGCCGGGCGACTCCATCAGTTTCGACACGGGTAACGCCACCGCCAGCACCATCAACGTCAATACTGGCAATCATTCGATTGCCGCTGACTTAATTGTGGCTCCGGCGGGCTTGAACTTCAACGTTGGGAGCGGCCTTTCGCTGAATGTTAGCAGCAACATCGCCCAGTCAGGTGCGGGGGCGACGCTGGCGCTGACCAACTCCGGCACACTGATTCTTTCCGGCAACAGCACCTATTCTGGCGGCTTTACCCTTAATGCCGGAACTTTGGACATCAACTTCAACGGCACCGCCAGCAGCGGCCCCTTGGGCACGGGCACCTTCACGATCAACGGCGGCACGTTGGACAACACCAGCGGACTCGCGGTTAATCTGACGGCGAACAACCCGATCGTCTTGAATTCGACGGTGAACTTCACCGGCAGCAACAACCTCAATCTCGGTGCCGGTGCGGTAACTTTGATGGGCACGGAGACAATGAATATCACGGCTGGTAATTTGACCCTCAACGGTGCCATCGGCGACAGCGGCAATCACTTTGGCTTGGTGATTAGCGGCGCGGGTAACCTGGTGCTCAATGGCAACAACACCTATACCGGAACGACGGACATTGAAGGTGGCAGCCTGCGTTTGGGCGGCAACTTGGCTGGCGATGTGATTATTAACGGCAACGGCAACTTTAATCCTCGAGCAGGCAATGAAACGGTGGGGAATATCACTCTCGGTGCTGGCAGCATTACTGGCAACGGTAACCTGTCTTTCACGACCATCAATGCGCAAGGCGGCAACATCAGTGTCAATTTGGCTGGCACAGGCAACCTGACCATGAATGGCGCGAACAACACCGTCATCATCAGCAGCAATACCAACAGCTTCAGCGGCGGGGTAAACTTGGTGAATGGTACCTTGGTTGTGAATACCGCCACCGCACTCGGCACGGGCTTGGTAACCCTCAGTGGCGGCACCTTGAGCAGCACGACGGGCAGCGCGCTGACCTTGAGCACCAACAACCCCGTGGCTTTTAATGGCAGCTTCTCCTATGGCGGCAACCGGACGTTGAATATGGGCATAGGGGCCGTTTCGCTTACGGCTTCATCGAATGCGACACTTGCACTCGGTTCGGGCAATCTCGAACTGGATGGTAGTGTGACTGGCAATGGCAATGCGCTCACCACCCACGGCTCGGGCAAGCTGATTCTTACTGGTGCAATTGATCTCAGCAACGCCACGGCTACCGGAAGCACCACGGAGACGCGGTTGTCGGTGAATAATAACAGCACGTTGACGTTGGCGACCAACGGCAATATCAACCTGACGAATTCCGGCGGCGGAGTCTCACTCCTCGTTGCGGGCGTGAATTTGAACGCTGCCAACACATCATTGGAGACTGCCGGAGTCTTCAATAATGCGACGCTGGCCTATATCGCAGCGCAGAATAACAGCAACGCGATCTTGAACATTACTGGCAACGCAAACATCACGGCTAACGAGATTCGCGTCGCTGATACTGGAACCAATAACTTTGGTGCCAACGGCACGGTTAATGTTACCGGCAATGTCAACATTACCGCGACCGCCCTTTGGTTGAGTCGTGGCGATGCCGGCACCACTGCTGGAGTGACGAACGGCAACTTTAACTTGGCGAATGGCTCGATGACCTTGACCGGAACAGTAGCGGGCAACGCCTCCGTGGCGCTGGCCTTGGGCGGCATTACGCCTGGCAACAACAACAGCGCGGTCTTTATCCTCGGCAATGCAACCAGCAGCGCCACGTTGACGCTGGATGGCGACATCAGCCGGATTAATAACACCTCGGGCACGACCATCTTCAGTGTTTCCAACGGCACGGTTATCTCGAATGTCACGAGCGCGACCTTCCTACAGGGTCTCACTTCAGCCAATATCGGCAGCGGCGGCTTTACCCTCAATACCAATGGTTTCAACGATACCATCAACCAAGGCTTGGTTCACGATGCATCGATTGGTGGGGCGCAAGACGGCGGTTTCACCAAGACGGGTACCGGCACGTTGACTTTTGGTGGTAACAACACCTACTCGGGCAACACCACCATCAACGCTGGCACGGTGGTGTTGGGCAGCCAACTCAACCAGAATGTGACCATCACCAACGGTAATGTCGTGGTTAACACCGGTGCTGACTTCCAGACCTTCAGCAACAACCTTACCGCAGCTGTTATTGCGAACGGCGGACGGGTGGACACAGAGGCTAACTCAATCATCAGCGGTGCGGGTGTTACGGTAAATAACGGCGGCAATCTTACCGGTTTTGGTACCATCAATGCGGCGGTTTCTGTGCTCACTGGCGGCATCCTGACGCCTGGTGATTCATCGGGTGCCGGCAATTTGACCATCAATGGCACGTTGAGCATGGCGACTAACTCCATACTGAATGTCTTCCTCAGCAGCAGCTTGGTTCCGGATCTCGTGA